>Ga0247812_10000174_pt1 | contig 72906 bp, 75 predicted proteins | sample UWRJL149409B1_FD_178011 | JGI IMG/M metagenome (GOLD analysis project Ga0247812, IMG submission 178011) | Plant litter microbial communities from Arlington Agricultural Research Station in Wisconsin, United States - UWRJ-L149-409B-1 | ecosystem: Environmental > Terrestrial > Plant litter >... | reverse complement strand
TCTTTAGGATTATTGATGTCCAATGAAAAGTCATCGCCCGTCATTACCCAATACAACTGCGGGCTGATCATCCTTGACAGGGGAATTTTAGCCGATGCGATCTGTCCCTGCAATTGGTCTTGCGCGCCACCCTGCCATGCATCCATAAAAGGCGACAGATAATTTTCCAAATCGGGATACGAGGTTAAAATGGTAAATATATCTGAATATTTTTTATTCAACAGTTCGATAGCGTGCGGAAAGGTACAGTACTTGCCGCCGTCATAAATTTTCAGGTACCAGATGATGGCCGCTAACAGGATAATCGGGCTTTCCACGAAAAAATCCCCCTGTTTCTGTATCCAGCTGCGGTTAAGGTTCAGCATTATCGTATAGGCGGCTTCGTAAGCATCGGAAATGTCCGTCATAAAGTCGGGATTGAGCGGATTGCAGCGGTGGCTCTTTCTCGGGTCATCGAAATTGATCACATAAAATTTCGGCTGCACCTTGTACTTGTCCGCATGCTTCAGCAGATGGTTGTAGGCAATGGTAGAAAGGTCGTCGAACTTAAAATCGTAGATGTACATTGAAAAGCCTTTCTCAATCTGCTGTTTGATATAATTATTGACGATCGCATAAGATTTTCCCGAACCCGGCGTTCCCAAAACAATCGTGGCCCGAAAAGGATTGACGATGTTAATCCAGCCATCATTCCATTTGTTTTTATAATAAAACCTGGTGGGAAGATTGACAGAATACTCGTTTTCCATCAATTTGGTTTCCTGCTGAAAACTTTCGTTCTCGTTGTTGAAAACATCTTCCATCAGGTTGTTACGAAGCAACCGGCTCATCCAAACTCCGGCTGCCATTAAAGCGATATAGCCTAAAGCAGTGGTAAGGATATATAGGATTGCGGCAGTAGTTATGGATAGCTTCAATAACGGTGTGTTCAGAAAGAACAGTACAAAACCCACGCCCAAAACCACATAGATTTTAGACCAGGTTATCTTCTCGTTCTTAACGCCTCTGGTTCCCAGACAGCTCAAAGCCAGCAATACCAAAGCGAATGCTTTGGTATATAAGGCATGTGAAAACAAGCCTGCCGTTCGTTGAAAGTTACCCAATATTTTGTTGATGATTTCTAACGTACAGCCACATTGCATAAAGAAACCGTAACAACACCAATAAAGGTGCACCAGTACCAAAAGGATACTTACTGCCCGCATAAATGCCATAATCTTGGCAAGTCCTCTTAAATCGTCTTCTCCCTGCATCTTAAAAATATTGATGTTCGGGCGTGAATTTAAAGGCTTTAAAAATTGGCTAAAAAATATGGCTGCTATTGGCGTTGCGTGGCCTTATTTGCCTAGTTTCTACTTTGACCTCTCGTACCTTTATTTTTCACAATATGAATTCTTTCCAACTAATTCTCTCGGTGCCAATCCATATTGTTTTTTGAAAGCAAATGAAAAATGGGAAAGATTTTCAAATCCGACTTCATAATAAAAATCACTGGGCTTTTTCTTTTTCTCAGTCAATTCGTAATGTGCCAGTTCCAAGCGCTTTTTGGTAAGCCAACGCTGCGGTGTCATATGGAATGCTTTCTGAAAATCCCGTTTGAAAGTGGTCAGGCTGCGTCCGGTCAGGTATCCAAATTTTTCCAATGGCATGTTGAACATGAAGTTTTTTTCCATAAAAGTTTTCAGGTCAATTTTCCCCGGTTCTTCAAAATTGATCAGAACTGCATCGATTTTCGGGTCAATGGCTCGCAAAATAGCAATTGCCTCATTGATTTTTAATGAGGCAATATTTTCAGGCAAATCATTTTGTATTTCGAAGTAAGGAATTAGCGAATTTAGACAGCTTTCCAATAAAGGATGCGGATGAAAATAAATGATTTTTTTGGTTTCAATTTCCGATTTGGCAGATTTATTGTCAAAAAAATCTTTTAATCTCTTTGTCGAAAGGTGCATCGCAACCGCTTTGTGCGGCAATCCATCTTTGGGGCAATTGATGATGGTTGCCAATTGGTTTCTCGGAATCAAAAAAGTACTGCCTGCGCCGAAAACAAAACTTTCATCAGCCTGAATGATTTTGGTTTCCCCTGAAATCAGCCAGACCAGTAAATGATCCTGAAATGCCGCTTCCGTTTTGAACAGCTTTCCTTCGTAACAGGAAAGTTTAAGTTCCGGAGTGATGTAATTTACCTGATAATCCATGTCTTGCAAATTTACAAATATCAACTCAGTTCGAATAAAATGCCTGTCATTTCTTCACTCATTTTCCATAAGCGTTTTGCATTTTTTTCATCCAGCGAATAAGCTTTGATGCCGCCAATAACCGATACATCTGAATTAAGATGTGCTACCTCCACGTTTTCACAATAAACACCTCCTAAATCCTCAAGCAATGGACTTGTGGCACACCAAACCGTGGTTGCTGCTCCTTGAGGAATGGTTTTCAAGGAAGCGGCAACTTCTGGCAAAATTTTTCCTTCTGCATCGCTATAACCTAATTTTTGAAACAGGTCTGCTGGTGCTTCTCTTGACAATTCCGTTTCTCCGACGGCTCCAGGACACAAAGCATAGCTTCTTACCTTGTGCTTTTTTGCACGATTGTCAAGCTCAAGCGAAAAAAGATTGACAGCAGTTTTAGATTGTCCATAGCCGAGCAATGTTTCATATTTGCGATAGATAAAATTGGGATCTTCAAAATCGAAATCAGAAAACTGATGTCCGCCAGAAGAAACATTTACAACCCGTGCGCCGTTAGCTTTTTTCAATGCAGGCCACAATCTTGCCGTCAGTTGAAAATGCGCTAAATAATTGACTGCCAATTGCGATTCGAAACCACGATAATCTCTGCGTAACGGAACCCACATGATGCCAGCATTGTTGATGAGCAAATGAAGCGGACGTCCTGAAGCTAGAAACTTTTCGGCAAAAGCATCAATAGAATCAGGATTGGCTAAATCCAGATTTTCCAATTCTACATGGGCAATTCCGGCAAGATTTCTTTTTGCTTTTTCGATGTCGCGGGCCGGAACGATTACGGCAGCTCCTGCTTTTGACAAAGTTTTTACGGTCTCCAAGCCGATGCCTGTGTTGCCACCCGTAACAATGGCAATTTTTCCCGAAAGGTCAATTCGCTGACTGACTTCTTCGGCTGTTGATTTTGCATTAAATCCAGAATTGACAGGCTTCTGCAAAGCACCTTGATAATTGTACTGTTCCATCTTTTAATTATTTAATTGTTTGAACAAAATTAGGAGTTCACAGCATGAAGAACTTTGTTGAAACGTCCTAATTTACTTTGTTTAAAAATTCATAAAAGTGGAAGCTATCTTTTTAATAAGTCAGCCTTAGTGCTGTCTTTTATTTCGTTTCCGTTTCTTCCTCATTATTAGCAAAATTTTGTTGCTCGAATCTAAGTCTTTTGCTTCGGGTAATATCCGCCAAATGCTTCGATCGAACCTTCTTCGTGCTTTTCATTTGCCGGATGGGAAAAGATATGATGCCGCAGAATAAAACCATTAATGGCACTGATTTTTAAATGCAATAGATTAAGTAATTGTTTTTTTTGACTACACCAACAGTCGTTTTGGATAAATCCAGCATTTAATGTTGTCCCATCTTTGTATCAATAAAATAAATTTAAAATGGAAAACGATATTAAAAATTGGACCGCTTCAAATATTCCTCAAAGAAATGACGGTTTAGCTGTAATAACAGGTAGTACAGAAGGTATTGGATTTGAAGATGCTTTGGCATTATCTTCTGCCAGTTGGAACGTGATCGTAATGGGACGAAACGCTCAAAAAGGAGCTGATGCAATTGCTAAAATCCAACAAATTAATCCCAAGGCAAAAGTGAGTTTTGAAAAAATAGACCTTGCCGACTTGTCTTCGATCAAATCGTTTGCTTCAAGAATGCTTGCAAAAGGCAGAGCTATTGACTTGCTTATAAACAATGCCGGCGTAATGACACCGCCCCACAGGCTTGAAACCGCCGACGGCCTTGAGCTGCAGTTCGGTACAAACCATATCGGCCACTTTGCGTTGACAGCGCAGCTGCTTCCCTTGTTGCAAAAAGCGACCAATGCCCGAGTTGTCACGGTTTCGAGCATAGCAAGCCGAAGCGGGGCAATCCATTTTGATGACCTGCAGTCAAAAGCCTCCTATGTTCCGGGAAAAGCCTACAGCCAGTCTAAACTTGCGAACCTGATGTTTGCCCTGGAACTGCAGCGCCAGAGCGAAAAGCACGGCTGGGGCATCGCGAGCATTGCGTCCCATCCGGGCATTTCCCGAACCAATCTATTGATAACCGGTGCCGGCAAATGGAGTGCGACAGGAATTATGCGAAGATTTCTTCCGTTTTTATTTCAGCCACAATCTCAAGGCGCATTACCCACTTTATTTGCATCCACGTCACCAGAAGCCAAAGGCGGATTGTATTACGGACCTAACAAAATGAGTGAAACACGTGGTTTTCCAGCTATCGCAAAAGTACCCGAACAGGCAAATGATTTAGCGGTTGCTCAAAAATTGTGGGAAGTAACGCAAAAATTAGCAAAGGTTCAGTTCTAGCAGTTCGATGTAATTTAAAATAATTCAATAAATTAGTAACGTAAGTTTTTAAAAACAAAACGATGGTAAAAAGTATAATTTCTATGGTATTGTTATCAGTGTCGGCTTTTCTGGCATTCAAACACGGCTGGGACACATTTAATTACAAAAAACATCCCGAAGCGATGAAAATGATGGGCGAATTGGGCATTAACGAAACAATGATACCCGTTTTCGGAGGGGGTACATTATTAGTTGGTATATTGCTGCTCTTTCCCAAAACATTTTTCTTGGGCAATGTCCTCAATGCTTTTTCAATTGTAATCATCATGGCATTGGCAATGAGGGCTGGAAATTTTAAAATGGTATTGCTCGAAATTCCGTTTTTAATGATGCCCTTGGTGTTGATCTGGTTGAAATATCCGTTTTTAAAAAATTAATCAAAACTGCCTTATGGAAAAGCCAATCCGAATAAAAACCATTTCAGAGTTACACAAAGTAATGGGTTTGCCTAAACCGCATCATCCATTGATTGAACTCATTGATTTATCCAAACAAAAAAAGGATACAGGAATTTTTGCTGTACTATTTGATTTGTACGTGATTACTTTAAAAAGAGGATGCAATAAATTGTTTTACGGACAACAACAATACGATTTTGATGAGGGCGTGATGGCATTCTTATCGCCCGGACAAATTTTACGTGGAGAAACTACTGACATTCCGGAAAATATAGACGGCTGGATGTTGTTTATCCATCCCGATTTTTTATGGAATACTCCTCTGGCTAAAAAAATAAAACAATACGATTTTTTTGGCTACACCATCAATGAAGCCTTGTTTTTATCGGATAAGGAAGAAACAATGATAAATGGGATTGTTGAAAATATCAAAAACGAATACCAGACCAACATCGACCGGTTTAGCCAAGACATCATCATCTCCCATTTAGAGACTTTGTTGAATTATTCGGAACGGTTTTACCAGAGGCAATTCATTACCCGTAAGAAAACAAACCATCAAATCCTCGACCGGTTGGAAGTATTACTTTCAGCTTATTTCAACAGTGATGATTTGGTTTCAAAAGGACTGCCAACTGTTCAATACATTTCGGACAACTTAAATGTTTCGCCAACCTATCTGCGTAGTTTACTCAAAACATTGACAGGCCTGAATACCCAACAGCACATTCACGAAAAACTGATTGAAAAAGCAAAGGAAAAATTGTCAACTACGGATTTAACGGTAAGTGAAATTGCTTATGAATTAGGTTTTGAGCATTTGCAATCATTCAGCAAATTGTTTAAAGAAAAAACCAGTCAAAGTCCACTAGAGTTTAGGGCTAGTTTCAATTAGAAAACATCATCCAGCCTTTGCTGAACTACAGACATTCCACAATTTTGTTATCAGAAACCGCAATTGGGTTACAAACCACATTTTAGATAGAATGACCTTTGTTTTTCAAACATTTAAAATAAAGGAAATGAAAAACGCATTAATTACAGGAGCGAACAAAGGCATTGGTTTAGAGGCAGCAAAACAATTGTTACAAAAAGGATACTATGTTTATCTGGGTAGCAGAGATTTAAAAAATGGTAGAGAAGCCGTGGAAAAATTACAAAATGAAGGGCTGAAAAATGTTGAATTATTAGAAATAGACGTTACCAGTCAGCAGTCTGTAAACAATGCCAGGATTGAATTGGGCAAGAAAATACAGGTACTGGATGTACTGATCAATAATGCAGGCATCAATGGAATAGAATTTAGCGATGGCAAACCGGTAATGCATACCGCAACAGAAACGGGTGTAGATGTTTACAAGAAAGTCTATGAGGTAAATGTGTACGGTGTGATAAGAGTTACACAGGCATTTTTGGATCTATTGCGAAACTCATCAGCACCCAGAATCGTCAATGTAAGTTCCAGCCAAGGTTCGCTCACATTACACAGCGATCCAAATTATATTCATTACCACTTCAAAGGTTCGGTATATCAATCTTCTAAATCAGCCTTAAATATGTACACCATTGTGCTGGCGTATGAGCTGAAGGACTTGCCCTTTAAGGTAAATGCGGTTAGCCCAGGTTCTACCAAGACAGATTTTAACCACAATCTGGGGCAAGGTTCCGTTGTAGATGCCGGCACCCGAATTGTAAAATATGCCATCATTGGCGAGGACGGGCCGACAGGTAAATTTTTCTCCGAAGATATAAATACCGATACCGGCGAAATTCCGTGGTAGAAAATCACTAAATTTAGGAGATGAAAAAGGACAAAAATATTCCTTACAATTACAATTCACTTACAGAGTTGCATCGGGTGCTTGGGTTACCTAAACCCTTGCACCCGTTGATTAGTCTTTTTGACAATACCAATAGAAAGATAGATTACAGCAATATAGCCGACCAGCGAACTTCAGTGTTTTATAAGATCTCTTACAAGTCAAATCTTACCGGGCAGTTGAAATACGGGCAACATTATTATGATTTTGATGAAGGCGGATTGTTTTTTGTATCGCCTAATCAGGTTACTGCAAACAGCGATAATAACGGCGACCATTCCGGCTATACGTTATTAATTCATCCCGATTTTTTATTGTCTTATCCTTTAGCAAATAAGATAAAGCAGTATGGATTTTTCAGCTATTCTGCCGATGAAGCATTGCATCTTTCAGATAAAGAAAAAGATACCATCATTTCAATTTTCAAAAATATTAATGAAGAATTGCAAAGCAGAATTGACGATTTTAGTCAAGATGTGATGATCTCACAGATCGAAACTCTGCTCAATTACAGCAATCGATTTTACAAGAGACAATTCATAACCCGAAAACAAGCAAACAACGACCTTTTACAAAAAATGGAGGGAATTTTGGAAGGACTATTTAAAGATGAAAATCTGGCCATCCAGGGTATTCCGACAGTCCAACATCTTTCCGAGAGCCTCCATCTTTCGCCAAGCTATTTGAGTGATATGCTGCGCTCTTTAACAGGACAAAATGCACAACAGCACATCCAAAACAAAATCATTGAAAAAGCAAAAGAAAAACTATCTACTTCTAATTTATCGATTTCAGAAATAGCCTATGAATTAGGTTTTGAATATTCGCAATCTTTCAGTCGCTTATTTAAAGCTAAAACCAATCTTTCGCCTTTGGAATTCAGGAAGTCTTTCAACAATTAGCTTTTATTGAAAAGAATGCGTTTGAATAACTTCAACATATTACTGTCTATTTCTTTCGTGTTTTTTTTTCTTCTTCATTTTGTTAGCAAAATACTTTTCCTCATGATCTTCGCCTTGTGCGTCTGGCAATAAACTTCCTAGCGCCTCAATACAAACGCCTTCCTGTTTTTGATTAGCATTTAAGAAGTCGAACAAATGGTGCGGTTCTTCCGCAGGAAGATCCGAATAATTTGATGTGGATACTTTCGCTTTCAGCAAAGCTGGCTCTTTGATCTCCTGTTCGATGTTATTGTTCCAATACTCATTGAAGGTATTGGCTGCAAGTTCCTTGCCCAATCTTGAACCGTTCCACACTGTTTTAGAATTATGGTCTATAAAAGTTACTCCGTAAATTCTAACTGTGTCATTTCTCCTAACCACTGCATTGATACCCTGTTCGATTAGCTTCTTCTTAAAACTCAGTTCGTCATTTGTGGATTGCAATGCAATTTTAATGGCCGATTGCAACGTTTTTTGGATTGGATGTTTTTTTAAAGCGGTTTTACTTTTCTCAAAATACAATTCCAAAGCGGAAAGTCCGGCATTCTTTCCGAATAAGGAAGCCTTGAATGGATGTCCGGCCCTTTCGCCTTTTTCATTTAAGGGGAAATACAACAAACCCTGCCGTAGTTGCCCCTGCAATTCTCCTTTTACCTTTTCAGTGGTAATCTTAAACAGGGAAAGCAAGGCGTTGTATTCTCCTAAAGTTTGATATTGGTAATAATTCGGCAGGTGACGCACTACTGAAGCTATCTGACTTTTAATATCACCTGCCCGATAATCAACCGGACGGAAAACCTTGTCGTTCTGTCTGTGTTCCTTATCTGTAGCAGGCAGCAATCCGTGTTTTCTTTCGAGTTCTCGGCACACCTTCATGGAACGCATTTTCTCAAACTTTTCCGAAATCTTTTTGCCCTGTTCGTCCACGCAAACCGATACGATATGAATATGAGAACGGTCAATATCGGTATGTTTGAAGACCACGAAAGGCTGCTGCCCGTAACCCATCTCCCGCATGTATTCTTCCGCCATTTCCCTGAACTTATCATCGCTTACCTTATCATTCGGGTCAGGATTGAGTGAAATATGCAACGCAGGTTTCTCGGTATTTCGGTTGGCTATCAAGTAAGGCGCAAAAGATTGGGCCAATTGTGCAACGGAATAATGCCCGTTAGCGGTTTCAATCATCTTATTGCCAAACAGAATCTGTCCGTTTTCATTATCCACTTTGAGCTGATTGTATGCCAATGCTCCATATAAATTACCGCTTCTTCCAATTTTTGCTATCATTCTAAGGACGTTTTTTCAAATATTTTGCTTCAAATTCTTCAGCTAGCTGAATGATTTTTTGGCACAGTACCGCCATTTCAGCCGTCTGTTTTTCCAATTTGTAGAGATACGCACCCGCTTTTTTCTCGGAAAAATTACGATAGAGCAATTTCACGATCTGGTTGTAATTGATACCTACGGAGCGAAACTGGCTGTGAAAAGCAGTCAGCCGCATATAAAAATCAACAGTGCCCTTGTCAATTTTAACCGATTTCATTTCCTTGCCAAACAATAGGGAAATGATAAACTTTGCTTTATTGGGCATGCCAGAGGCATCAAAAAGCGCTAAAAGCCTGGCATTTTCCGCGTCCGTCAGACGGAAAACGTGGCGGTAGATGCTCGGCTGGACTTTTGGCTTCCGCCCGCCCCTGTTCTGATTTCTGTTATTTTTCTCTTCCATTTTCAATCCATTTTTAATCCACACAAAACCTCGACTTCGGAGTGGTTTTTCAGCCCCCTGCCAGGGCAAGTTGTTTTGAGGCACGAAGTCGGTTTCGAGTGCCCCAAAACACAACTTGCCGTGTTCTGTCGAACACAAGAATCCGCCCTGCGGGACGGATTAGATGTAACAGGGAAAAACGGCTCGATGCTGTCTCCATTACCCACCGATTTGTCAAAAGACTTTTGCATAAATCCATTAATAAAAATCACTGTACAAAGTAAAGCGGTGTTTACCAAAGCAGTGTATTGCATAGCAGTGCCAAACACTTCCTTTGAACGCCAAACACTGCCACAGGTCAATCAGCAGTTAAATCAAGCGCTTTATTTGCCGTATAATTTTAGTGCAGGCAATAAAAAATGTATCTAAAAAAATAAGAAAATCAGGTTTGCAAACAGGCCGTCTGGAATAAAAGCATAAGGTTTTAAAAGCATAAAACAATAATAGCAGTAAAGCAATTTGCCTGCTGCAAGTTTTGCCGCTTGCCAAAGAATGTACCTGAAAAGGCAAAAATGAAAGCAGGTACCTGTGCAGGACAGTACCCAAAAGGGAATACAGGAATATAGGAATGAGGTAATAATCAGATAAACCATTTTTCAATCCTGCAAAACAAATAAAGTGCATAACAATAAATTTTTAAATAATGGAAACAACAAAGAAAACTTTAAAAATCAGCTTCTCCACCCAAAAGGGCGGTGTGGGAAAATCTACGATGACCACCTTGCTGGCAAGCGTGCTTCACTACCGTTTAGGTTTTAATGTGCTGGTATTGGATTGCGACTTTCCGCAGCACAGCCTGACCAGCATGCGTGAACGGGATAAGAGAACCATAATGCAGAGCGACTACCATAAAAAGGCAGCAATGAAGCAGTTCCAAGCCATCAACAAAAAAGCGTACCCGATTCTCAAATGCAAAGCTGAAACGGCTCTGGAGACAGCATCGGAATACAGAAGCCAGTCGGCGGTTGTGCCAGATGTGATCTTCTTCGACCTGCCGGGAACAGCCAATACCAAAGGCGTACTGACCACCTTAAAAAAAATGGACTTTATCTTTTCGCCCATCACTGCCGACCGTTTGGTAGTGGAAAGTACATTGGGCTTTACCAAAGCCTTTCTCGGGCTTCCCCGCACTGATGAAGGCAATCCCGAACAAGAAATGTGGCTGTTCTGGAACCAAGTAGACGGCAGGGAAAAAACAGGTTTGTATGATGCGTATCAAAGTGTCATCAAGGAACTCAGCCTGCCCATCATGGAGTCAAGAATAATGGACAGCAAGCGTTTCCGAAAGGAAACAGACGATACGGGCAGTTATGTATTCCGGTCAAGCTTGCTTCCTGCCGAACCACAGTTAATGAAAGCAACCAAAATGGATTTGTTTGTCGAGGAATTTTTAAAAATCACTCATCTATAAAAAATAGCAAAGCATGGCTTCAGACAACAAAAATAACGATTTTGAAAAGCCCAGTGTTGATGAGGAATACCTTATGAACATCATAAGCGGCGATGAGCCTGTTGCTCTACCGAGCAGTAATAAGCTGCAGGATGTACCAAAGGAAGCGAAGCCCAGGGAAAAAGCCCGTAACAGTTCATCAAAGAAAGCGGACTTCGAGGAAACATTCTTGATCAATCGGTTTCCCTCGGGGCGTAACGGCAAGGTCGTTTACATACGCCCTGAATACCACGAAAGATTGCTTCGCATCGTCCAGCTGACAAGAGAAGAAAGAACAACGCTGTACTCTTACATTGACAACATACTTGAACATCATTTCAGGGAGTACGGGGACGATATTACCGATTATTTCAACGAACATTTTAAACCCATTCTATAATGAAGAAAGATAAAAAGAACAGGAATGCCACTGCTTCCGGCAACAGCCCTGATACAGTAGCAGTTCGGCTAAAACAACCTATGAACAAGCATTTATGCAAATGAATAGGATACAGAAAAGAGGCAATAAAAGCATATACCTAAGCCCTGAACATCACGAGCGTTTAACCCGCATCGTACAGATTATAGGCGATGATACAATACCCTTTCGCCTATCTCAATAATATTCTAGAACATCATTTTAACGTGTTTGAAGACATGATTACAAAGGAGTTCAACGAAAAACACAACGGCTTATTCTAAAAAACCTGCGTTATGGAAACAACAATTGTGATATGCCTGCTGCTAGTCATTGTCCTGCTTTTGCATGATAAAATTACCATTCCTAAAAGGCCAAAGCAAGAACCTTTGCAGAAGAAAGTCAACCCGAACCTGCCCGATATTATGGGACAGCCCAAATCCATAGAACGCCATTCCGTGCCAAACACTGCCAATGAAAGCCAAATTGGGGAAGTCGAAATAGATCCTGCAAATTTAGACATAGAATACGACGAAAATGATACCGTAGGTGTTCAAGTTCCGCAGTCAGCGCTGGACGAAGCTTTCAGCAACATGCCTGATTTGGAGGAAGAGGAGGAAGAATGGAACAGGTACGGAATATCTGGTGGCGATGACAGTCTTGCCCAAGGGGTTACCTATGAAGAACTAAGCTCCGTTGGTGTTTTGCTCCAAAAGGAAAATGTGGAACAGTCTCAAAATGAAACGGCAGTTGCGATAGTTCAAAAATTACAAGGAACTGAATTATTTAGCCTGTTGGAGAGTTCCACCGCAGACGCAGCGCGCAAGATAGCGCAATTATTGGCCAGCAGACTTCCATCCAGAGCAACTGCCGTTACTTCAAATCTGAAAGATATCAGCACCCTGGATGATTTTGACATCAGGGAGTTTTTATGATAAAGTGCCTCCAGCATGCAAGTCCAGCGCCATTCCTACACCTTCGGGTCACCTTGTTTTTCATTGTATGGGGAACCAATTAGAACACCCGCTGCCCACCGGCAATTTTTATTATTAATGATAGCATGCAAAGTTTTTCAGTAGCATCCTGAACAGTTAGTTATCCAATCACACCAATAGTTAGGAAACTGGATGCTATATATCCCGCTTGATTGCGCTGGCAGGTCTAACCTGGATTGAAATCAGCCTTCCTTTAGGATCAAAAGTAAAATAATGCGTTCTGATTTTATCAGCATACTGGTAGGCAACTGTAACCATTTCATTTCTTCCTATAGTTTCGCTTTTGACAACAATATAGCTTTCAGGTGCAGTTACAAGGCAGATTTGTTGTGCTATCAAATCTTTATTGAAATTGTTGCTTCTTGCAAATCTGTCGCTTTTGTTATTTTTTGTTATAGGCTCTAATAGCTTAAAATCCTTTGTAATAAAAGTTTGAAAGATGGCATCAAGCTCTTCTCCATAAGGCTTTTGTGAAAATATAGGATTAAAAAATAGTAAGCTGCCAACCAGTAATGTAATTCTAGATACTGTGGTAAATAAATTTGTTTTCATGATAATAAATATTAAGTTATTAATTATTAATCAAATTTACTTCAGCAGCTCTTCCTTTACTGTTAGCTATTACTATCGAGTTTTAATTAGTGTTAAATGGTATTATATTGCTGTGATCGCCAGAACTAAATCAGCATTATACCTTAGTTATTGTCTTTTTCTGTATTCAATTTCTCTAATAAGTTCAAATGTTTGCTGTATCAGCCTAGCATTTGCAAGTCGCTTACTTTAATGCCGAGCTTCTTGATTTTGCTGGTTAGCGTTGATGCGGGAATATTCAACATTTCAGCAGCGCCGCCGCTGCCTGACACCTTGCCTTTGCATCGCTGCAAGATATAAGATATGTAGTCTCGTTCAATTTCATGTATTGTTTTTGCCCCATCAATCTCGATCGGAATAAAATTGCTTTTTCCCGAATGGGGAAGCTGAATGGAGTCGACAACGTCCTCGTCAGCTAAAAGTATGCTCCTTTGCACTATATGTTCTAGCTGTCTTATGTTTCCAGGCCAATCATAATTAGTCATTTGCTGCATGGCATTTTCTGAGAACTGGATGCAATTTCGGTTCGAGATACCGCAATACAGGTTTATAAAATGAAGCGCGAGGGCTTTAATATCGCCCCTGCGTTCTCTCAAGGGAGGAACTTCAATTGGAAATACAAGAAGCCTGTAGTATAGATCGAGCCTGAATCTCCCGGAAGCAACTTCTTCTTCAAGATTGAGGTTGGTCGCCGCGATAATCCGCACGTCAATTTTAATCGGAATTCTGCCCCCTATTCTTTCTATTTCTTTTTCCTGAAGTACCCGGAGTAATTTGACCTGTAAGTCGATTGGCATTTCTCCGATCTCATCAAGAAATATGGTACCGCCGTCCGCAAGTTCAAATTTGCCAATTGTTCGTTCAGACGCTCCTGTAAAAGAACCTTTCTCATGTCCAAACAGCAGTGATTCCGCCAGATTGCTTGGAATTGCGCCACAGTTGATAGTCACAAACGGTTTGTCTTTTCGCTCTGAAAGCTTATGGATGCTGTGGGCAACTTTTTCTTTTCCCGTACCGCTTTCGCCCAAGATAAGGACGGAAGTTTCAGAAGGGGCTACTTTTTTGATATAGTTAAATACTGCTACCATATTTTGACTGCATCCAACCATGGATTCGAAGCCTTCCAAAGCAGGTGCCTGTACTTTTTTAACAGCCGTAGGACTTTTATTTTGTGCATTCTCAAAATAGGCAGTGATAACAAACTTGGCTATGATTGTTTCTAAATTTTTAAGAAGTGAAACCTGATCAGATGTAAAGGCGGATTCATTTCTGCTGTAAAAATAGAATTGGAAAAAAACATCTTCTTCTAATTGCAGGGGAAATGCAATGCATGACCTTATCCCGAAGGTCTGTACGGTCATTTGGAGTATTGGTGACTTTTGGCATACTGCAGTCAGCAGACTTCCTGATAAGCGTTCTGGCTGCGTGCAGTGTATTGAATTTTTAGCTAAAAAATCTAGCCTTTCAAAGGCTATGCTATTGATATGGGCAATTTTCTCCGGATTGATGACTTCATAATTTTCATAATTTTTATTAAGGAGTCCCAAAGAATTGTAGTGGTCGCTTTGCGGATAGGCCTCCATATAATCAAAAGGAATATACATCTGCAGCATCTTTCCGAACTGCACGAACGCTTGCTCCCATTTTACGGCGCTGTAACTGATTGCCTCAATTTTTTTCTGCAGGATGCTTTCTTGTAGCAATTGGAGTTCTATGCTGTTGGTATGGCGGTAAAAAGCTATCTCCAAAGTAGTTACGACATCTTCCTCGCGAAAAGGCTTTACTATGAATCCATAGGGATGTGTTTTCTTTGCCTCATCCAATACGCTTTTCCCAGAATTGGCAGATATGTAAATGAAGGCTATATTTTTTTCTCTGAGTTGCAATGCCAGATCAATACCTGTCTGCTCGCCATTAAGAAAGATGTCTATGCACACAAGATCTGGAACTTGCTTTTCAATACAGGCTATAGCTTGCTGGACGGAACGCGCCATCCCGCAAACGGTATAACCCACTTTTTTTAAGATCAGCTCAAGGCTTAAGGCTTCGATATACTGATCTTCAACGATGAGGATCTTTAAATCTTTTTCAATTGTATTTTGTGTGGATTCCATAGTATCATATTTCGTCAAAGTCATTTTTTTTAACGCGCAATAGTTTTTCATCATATGGAAATACAATTGATAACGTATATCCATTTTCATTGTCGATAGTCAGTACGCCGTTCAGGTCCTCAGTGAGTCCCTTTATTAATTTCATGCCCAGGGATGAAAATTCTTTATCAGCAGTATAATTTGAATCTCCAGTGCCATCGTCGCTTATAGACAATGTGATCCTATTTTCAGGTGACTGCGCAAGCGATATTTTTATCAAGCCTTCGCTGCCTTCCGGAAAAGCGTGCTTTATTGAATTCGTAATTCCCTCATTGATAATCAAGCCGATCGGAACAGCTTGATTGGTATCGAGTTCGACATCCTCTATTTCGGCTGTAAAGCGTATCCTTTGGCCTGTTCCAAACGATAAGCGAAAGTACTCAATGAGTTCAGCTACATAGATATCCATTTTAATAGTGACCACATTATCAGACTGATACAGCTTTTTATGGATTAATGACATTGAATGGATGCGGTGCTGGCTGTCCTTGATTGCTTTTTTGGCCGCAATATCCGTAAGATAATGAGATTGCGAATATAAGAGGCTCATCACCATCTGTAGGTTGTTTTTGACTCTATGGTGCACTTCCTTCAAAAGCCATTCTTTTTCAGATACCAGTTTTTCAAGGTTCTTGTTTTTAAAATTGATCTCGTCTTTTTGCTGTTCTAAAATTGTATTTATTTTCTGCTTTGTCCTGTAGCGGTTATACAGCAGCAGTAATATCGAAAAAAACAGCAATAGGCCTCCAAGACTTATATTTTTAATAAGGTTGGCTTGATCAGAATCTTTTTGCAGCAAAAGATTCTTTTTGTCTTTTAGCAATAAAGCTTTGTCTTTGGACAAAAGATCTTTGTCTTTTTTTTCTGTATCATACTGGATTTGAAGTTCCGCAATTTCTTTGCTCTTGTTGCTGTGGTAGAGAGAATCACTATAGATTTTTTGAAATTTATAATGCTTGAGGGCAGATTCAAAATCTGATTTTAAAGAATCTAATGTAAAAAGAGTCCTGTGCATTTCGCTTATTCCAATCATATTCCTGATTTTTTTATTAAGCGCCAGGTTTAGCTCTGCATATTTCCTAGTGAGGTCATATTGCTTAGTTTTTCGATAATACATGACAATTCCAGGATACAGAAGAGTAAGGTTTTGATCGTCGCTATTTAGTTTAGCCGCCCTTGCGACAGCCATATTGACATAAGGCGTCGCTTTCTTATATTCCTCAAGATCAGTATAGGTGACAATGCATCTGTTTATAAGCATATTTTGAGCAGTAAAACCCATCTCATTAAAATCTTTTTCCATTTCTTTTAGATACACTACAGCCTCTCTATATTTTTTTAAAGTTGTAAGCGTTCTGATTAGATTGGTTAAGATCATTGTACTCAGCCCTTTGCCGTTATATTTTTTCGCAATCGTATAGGCTTTCTGAAAATATGTGCTGGCTTTTTCGGTCTGCTTCAGATGATAATAGGTCATTGCAGCATAATTGTAAATTTCAGCTGCATCTCCACTGGTATCGTTGTTTTCTTCAGCCAGCTGCACCGCTTTGAGTCCATATTCTAAAGCAGTTTTATGGTCGCCCATCTGGTCACTTGCAATCCCTATAAGCGAATAGGTTTTCTGTACCTGGTCCTCACCTGCCGCCTTATAGGTTGCCAGTGCTCTTTCTAATTCTTCAATGCCGTCCTGCATCTTTCCATCAGACATATAACTTTGACCCAGTTCGCGTCGCGCAAGGGCTTCCTTGTCTTTGTTGCCCAGCTCTTCAAAAAGCTGGACCGCCTTTTTTTGGATTCCAATAGTTTCCGATAGCTCTCGCGAATCATAATTTGCAGCGCCGAGAACTGCAAATGCTTCAGCAATATTTGGCTTGTCATCGGTTTCTGAAAAAATTTTTATAGCGGTGTTGGCATAGGATTCTGATTTTTCATATTCTCCTTTAGAGGTAAAGCTTTTGGACAATAAGATTGCCGCCAGGCCCGAACTTTTTTTATCGTGCTGGATTAAGCTCAATTTTTCTGCTTTGCGTGCGTAAAAGACAGCGCTGTCAAGCGACTTTGGGTAAGATTTTAAAGTACCTATCGTATGATGAAATTCTCCCAAATCCAAAAAGGCAGCAGTTCTGGTAGATTCCGTAGCAGCTTTCAATTTAATATGTAAAGTTCGAAGCTTTGAGAGATTGGCATTTTGAGAGATGCCATTACTATATAGCAACAACATAAATACGGTAAGTAGATACTTATGCATAGAATTAATTATTTAGTACTGATTAATAGGCACGTAGCGACTAAAATATCCTTGTTTGCAAGCCAGATAAATTTACAAAAAAAATGTTAAAGCCCTGCCTTTTTATGTTAAATAAAATAATGGCAATTAAGCGATTTAAAATGTCTCATAAATAGAAAAAGAGGCATTCGAGCCTCTTTTTCTAAAATTATTTTTATGCAGGCATTTTGATGATTGCTTTAAGGGTTATGCCTTTTTCTGAATCCTCAACAGATTGATTAATAGCATCAAGCTCATAGAAGGCAACCATTTTATCAAAAGGAAAGAGTCCCTTCTTATAAAGCGATATTAGTTTTGGGATAAAGACATCAGGTACGCTGTCGCCTTCCAATACATACTCGATACTTTTTCCGCTAAATAGCGCAGCATTGTCAATTTCTAATTTTTCGGAAGCAGAAATAGCTACTAGGGCGCATTTTCCTCTTGCTCTTAGCGAACTGACAGCTTGATTGATTACTTCATTCCTTCCGGTAGTATCCATTGTATAATGTACTCCTTCAGATAATATTTGGTCTTTGATAAATACAGATGCTGTATCTTTCCTGCTATTGATGGTATGTGTTGCTCCAAGAGTTTTTGCAAATTCGAGCCTATTGTCATGGATATCAACAGCAATAATGGTTGTGCATCCAGCCACTTTGGCAGCCATCAGTCCCGCCAAGCCAACTGGCCCAACGCCAAATACCGCAAAACTTTCTCCTGCTTTTGGCTGTAATACATTTAGCACGGTTCCTGCACCTGTCTGCAGGCCGCATCCCATAGGCCCGAGAAGCTCCAAAGGCACGTCTTTTGGAACTTTTACTACGTTATTTTCCGAGGTGAGCGAATAGGTGCCGAAAGAAGATTGTCCGAAGAAAAAACCGCCAAGGCTATTACCTTCATTATCATGGTAAGGACACGAGCCGTCAGTTCGGGGGCCAGCAATATTGAGTTTTAAAAGCTCTTGGCAGTGAGAAGGATGCCCCGAAAGGCAGTAGCTGCATTTGCCACAACTCGAGGGTGCCAAAACAACATGGTCGCCTCGCTCTACTTTTGTTACGTTGCTGCCGATTTTCTCAACTGTGCCTGCACCCTCATGGCCTAGTATTGCTGGAAGCGGTACAGGCAGATGCTGGTCTCTTACTGCAAGATCAGTATGGCACAGGCCTGTAGCTACTATCTTCACTAATACCTCGTTTGCCCGTAATTCTGTGTCCAATTCTATTTCCTGTATCTCAAAAGGCTGATTGGGCGCCTGCAAGACTGCTGCTTTTATTTTCATGTGTTGGTATTTGAGCAATTAGTAGTAATACGGTATAGCGAAGAATCTTCATATAAAACGTCTATTTTATGAAGGATTCCATCATTGCAATTTTTTCTGGAGTGTACGGAGAGAATTTAAGTTCAGGCTCAGCAACAAAGGGTTTGTCTAAAATACTTTTATAGTGGGAAAAAGCTTTAAACCCATCTTCGCCATGATAGCTGCCGATACCGCTATTTCCTACACCTCCGAAAGGAAGCAATCCATTAGAAATATGCATGATCGTGTCATTTACGCATCCGCCGCCAAAGGAAACTTCTGAAAGCACTTTTTGTTTCACAGAAGCATCGGCAGTAAACAGATAAAGGGCAAGTGGCTTTGGATTTGCTTTGATTTGCTTGATGACATCGTCTAGATTTTCAAAGGCAGCCATAACGGGTAGTATAGGTCCAAAAATCTCATCCTGCATTATCTTGTCTTCCCAGCTTACATTGCTTAAAACTGTGGGCGCAATATAACGGGTCTTTGCATCGTATGTCCCGCCAAAATAGACTTTCTCCGTATCAATCATAGCCACAATTCTGTTGAGGTTTCTTTCATTGATAATTTGTACATAGTTGTCATTTTCAAATTTATAGTCCCTTGCTTTAATTTCCTCTACTAATTTTTTCAGAAATGCATCTTCTATGTCTTGGTGTACAAAAACATAATCTGGTGCAATGCAGGTTTGCCCGCTGTTTAAAAATTTGCCCCAGATGAGTCTTTTTACGGTCAGTTCGATATCGCAATCTTGCATCACAATTACCGGACTTTTACCGCCCAATTCTAAGGTAACCGGCGTTAAGTGCTTTGCCGCCGCCTGGTATACGATCTTACCCACCGGCACGCTTCCTGTAAAGAATATCTTGTCGAATTTCTGCTCTAAAAGTGCTGTTATCACTGGTATGCCTCCCTCTACGACCGCTAGATACTGCTTGTCAAAATGCTCATTTAGCAATCTTGCCAGTAAACTGCTGCTGTTTTCAGTAAGTTCGCTGGGTTTTAGAATGACAGTACAACCTGCTGCAATGGCTGCAACTATTGGCGCTAGGGAAAGCTGGTACGGATAATTCCATGGACCGATGATTAAGCTGACGCCAAGTGGTTCAGGAACAATATAGCAGGAAGATGGATTATTCAGCATATTGGTTTCGACAGGTTTGTGGCTGGCCCAATTTTGCAAATTAGCTATGGCGGTATCGATATCGTCAAATACTACAAATAATTCTGTAAGGAGTGTTTCAAATCTTGATTTTCCATAATCTTTTTTAATAGCCTCGTCCAGCAAATTTTGGTTGCTCAATAAAAGGTCTTTTAGTTTTTTTAATTGATGAATCCTAAAATCTGTAGGTTTCGTTGCATTGCTGTTGAAATAATCTTGTTGCAGTTGTACTAAATTTTTCATTTCCGTGTGTTGTTTTATTAAAGTTAAAAGGAATATTGGCTTCAATAAGCCCAGTTAAATCATTGATCTTTTTTGATATCATCATAGTAGTAGACCTTGAGATCAGCCGTTTTTCTGATAATGCAGTTCACTAAAGTTTGTGCAATTTGATTGGCCTCTACAGCTCTGTATTTTGACAATTGCCCGATAAGGAAAGGATTCGCTGTTTTCAAAAGCAGAAGCGAAAATTGTTCTCCCCGTCTTCTGCCATCTCTATTGCCGATAATAAAAGAAGGCCTTAGGATAGAAAGACTTTTAAAACCTATAGCTGATAAGGAAGATTCCATTCTGCCTTTTGTCCTAGTATATAAAAATTTTGATGAAGGGTTGGAGCCTGCTGCAGATACCGCTGCCATTATAATACAACCCTGATCGTGCATTTCTTTTGCCAAATAGCTTGGCAAATAAAGGTCTGCTGCTTCAAATGCAGCCGTCGATCCTGCTTTTTCTATCGTCGTTCCCAGACAGCTGATGAAGGCATCGGCGACGACAGGCCTGCTTAATTTGCTCTCATTTAATATAACTTCGGATAATTTTGGATGGATGATGCCTGTTAGCCTTCTTCCAATTGAAATTACACTCGTAATAATCGGTTCTTTCAGTAGTAGTTCAAGACACAATCTTCCTGTTAATCCCGTTGCCCCTGCTATAGCTATAATCATTTTTATAAATAATTGAATGGTTGCCTTATGCCAATATTTCAAAAGCTGTACCTAAAAACTAAGCCGTTAATTACAAGCCTATTGCTTAATTATCTGGAAAAATATTTATGATATTTCGCAAATAGCAAAAAAGAGCATACCGATATTTCGTAAATAGCAGCATTAATTTCAAGCTACGTCTGATATTTTTTTGACTATATAAATTAGATCCCACCTGCTGTTTAACACTAAATAACACTTGCTAATATAGCTTAACCGATACTCGATTTTTACAGGACTAAATTTGCAGGAGATTAGAATTATGCTAATAAAACTAGAATATCATGAAATATAAAATATTTATTATCGGTAAAATACTGCTATCGGCAATCGGGGTAATGACGCTCTTCGCTGCGATAATTGGCCTTGGAAATTATTTGCAATCAATCAATTACAAATACATTGGAAATTTCTTTATGATGCTCTTTCCAGTTTCAGTTTATGGGTACGTTGGTTACCTCAACAAAAAAATAAACAAGCTCTCGCTGGCTGATTATGGATTTACAGCACATAGATTAATTCAAAATCTCGGCTTAGGTTTTATTGTCTCAACTGTGATTATGGGAGCCGTTCTACTGGCTTCTGGACCGATATTGGGAAGCACCGTAGAATTTATGCCTTTAAAAGAAAATTTTCTTAGCCCCCTAATATCTCTCGCTGCCATGGCAATCATCGTAGGCGTATGGGAAGAATTTTACTTTCGCGGATTTGTATTTAATACATTGGTAAACGCAAAGTTTGGATTTCATATTTCCGCACTAGTATCTTCATTGCTTTTTTCTATTTTGCATTGGACGAGTTTTGATATGGACGAAACATCTTGGCTCTGGTATATCGGAATTGTATTGATCGGCTATATCTTGGTGGTAATTTATACTTTATCAAAATCGATTTGGAGTGTGGTTGCTTTTCATTTTCTCTGGAACTTTTATGCTACTCTTCTTGATAGTGAAGAAAATGAGATCGGCCTGTCCTCCATAAAAAATTATGCTGGCGGGTCAAAGAGCATTGATAACTTGACCGTAATTATTTTGGCTACTGCCCTTGCACTCTTGCTACTATTTAGCCATAGGAAAATCAAGCAGTTATACCCAGCTAAAAACATGTTTACTTTTCCTGGTAAATAATTACAATTCAATTTAGTATTTAAATTTTATAAACAACATATTGCCTGAATTAAATACCCTTATTGGATGCTGATAATGCTGAATCCGCCAAACCATAGGCCCAGCCTCGTGAAGATATTTTTAAAATGATCATTGTCCCCCTTAATTCTACCAAAATCTAATCTCAATGGATAACTAAAATCAAAAGGAATGAAGCTTGCTTTCAGGAATGCAATTCTCAGTTTTCTTTTGGAACAATCATAACTAGCTAGTTCAGTATTGATCGCGAAAGAAGCTGCATGGATTAATTACGACAAAATAAAAGGTAAAATTTCCAGAAGGAATAATTTAGTAGGATTAAGGATAGATATACATGTCGCTAATAAAATAACAGATGCAAAAAAGGTTCCAGCTTCAATAATGATAGCTGGAACCTCTTGCGCTGCATTGCTGTATCTGCCCTATTTTCAATATTTGCTATTAAAGCTTAAGCGATTTGGCCAATTTTATTACTATTGACAGCCTGCCCATTATTCAGATAAATTTCGATTGATAAATTCCAATGCATAATGTGCTTCATCTTTCCAGGAAGGCAAACCAAGTACATAATGGTTCTTTCCCTCGAATACTTTATACTCAGTAACAGAATCACGGTCATTATACTTTTTGTAGTTCGTATAATTTAAAGAAGCAGGCATTATATGGTCAGTGCTCCCAGCGATAAATAACAGGGGCGCGTGAGGTTTTTTAAAATCTATTTTCCCGATACTTCCTAAAGGATCTCGCATCACCCTTCTAGATTCTGGTATTGTATTTTGTTCATAGGCTTCTTTTTGCTCGCGATAGTCCATGCCGTTGGTAAAAGCATACTGCCATTCTGGAAAACTCATCAAATGGGTCTTTTTAAGGGAACTGAATAGGCCTAGAGGCTTCCACAAGGACTTTAAAAATGAAAATTCAAATGACAGCACTCCCTGTGGAGGCACAGAATGAATAGCAATAGCTGCAGACCCCAGTCCTCTTTGCAGTAATAGTTGCACCGTCAGCCCTCCGAGGGAATGGCCGATCAAGATCGGTTTTTCTGGCAGGCGGTTGCAGATCGCGGCATAATGCTCCAAAACTTCTTTATATCGAAGATCTGCAAGGCCTATATCGTTAGGCTGTTTTTCTCTTAATTCTGCAGCAGTGCCGTATTTTTCTGGCCACGGTTCTGCGATGCAGTTGTAGCCTAAATTTTCAAAATAGGTAATCCAATTAGACCAGCCTGTGTGGCTTACAAAAGCGCCAGTGACAAATACGATGGTCTTTGAGTTTTTATTCTTCATAATTTTATTTTTTAGAAGTAGAATTGATTGTTTTTTAAATCAGCTATTATCGATCTTTTTAATTTTATCAACATAGCAAGCATTCGCTTATATTCCGTCCATAAGGCAACACTCTGCTCCAGATTTAGCTTTACACAATATTTTCAAATTATTTTATATGCTTGATAAAATCAATGATGTACTTAGCAGTAAGTTTTGGAAATTGATGCTGCGGTCCATGGCCCGTCTGTGGAAAGAGGATCAGATGGGTTGAAGGAAGCTTTCGTGTTAAGGCATACCAGTTTTCTGCCGGGAAACACACATCGTGATCTCCTGTCAGCACTAGCACGGGCTTGTTTGAGTCTAGCATCTTTTGGCGTGAGTTTGTAGGGTCGGCTGCAAAATCAACTGCTCCGTATGTAAAATGCTCCCACAGCTCTTCAGGAATTTTTACATCATGGTCTGATGTTCTCAATGCAATCCTGTCATGGCTGTATTGTGCGGCTTTACGGCTGCTTTCAGAAGCTGGCTCAAAGAATAGATAAGTTTCATCTTCTACTGTATAATCGAGCCTTCTTGAAACATCAAAAAACTTTTCCTCAATTTGATGTTCATTTTCTCCAGGTGGATTTGCTCCAATTACGATAGTATGGGTAAAAAGTTCGGGGAATTCTGTTGCCGCAACTTGCGCTGCAAATGCTCCAAACGACCATCCGGCTGCAACCGCATTTTTATAGTTGAGCGCTTCCGCAATATCTTTGATATCGGTTGCAAAATCAAGAATTGTCCTGCCTGCGCTTCCTGTAGAAGACCCCATGCCGCTGTAATCAAAAGTAATAACGGTATGCTTCTTGGCCAGGCTTTCTAGAAATAAAGGATCCCAAACATCAAGATTTCCCCTAAAACGATTGGCAAGGATAATCGGCGAACCATGTCCGATCGATCTGTAGGCGAGCGTTCTTCCCTTGCTTTCTGCAAACTGGATTTTCGATGTTGAACCATTTGGACTATTTTCTGTAACTGTTGCTAAAATAATAGCTGGTTTGGTTGTCTTCATTTTTTTAAATTTTAATTAATGTTTATAGTAAGTAAAGGGTTAATAGGAAATACTAGTTTTGCGACATGAAATCCTGCATTTTTTGGCCTTTTGTTGTAGAGCATTTCTATAATCCGGAAGGCTATCATGGAAGAACTTGAATATTCATCCACTTGCACGCTTTGCAAATCAGGAACTTCTACAATTGAGTTTTTAAGTTTATACCGCAAGAGTCGATAATAAGAATTGACAGTATTTCTGATACTTTTCAATAATTCATTGTTTTTATAAAGACGCAGTGTCAGCAAGGAAACATCAATAACTGTTGCTCTTTCCTGCTGTTCAAGAATTGGCAGCAGCTCTTCCGTAATTCTAATTCCTGAAAAGTGATCTATTAGCAATTTGTCCGCAGAGGGATTCGAGAGATATTCTTCCGATTCAGAATAAGATTGGCCTGAATTGTTGATAAATACATTCAGATTTGGAAATTTTCTCCGAATACTATTAATCAATTTTTCAATTTCATTCTCACTAGCGGTATCGCACAAAAAAGCAGCTATGTTTTTATTTTCCGATGTAATGCGCGACAGCTGGACTTTATTGTTGCCCGTAATAATTACCTTGTTGCCCATTATAGAAAGTAGTTTTGCTATTTCGAGTCCAGTTCCAAAACTTCCTCCTGTAATTAGGACAGTATTATTTGAAGTTCTCATATTAAAATGCATTTAGATATTTATTGCACCTTGTCCTGAAGCAATCAGATAGGCTTCTTTTAAGGCTTCAGAATAAGTTGGATGTGCGTAGGATATGCGAAACATATCTTCATCAGTAACTTCATATTCCATACCTATTACGCCTTGCGCTACTAAATCTGCTGCACGGGGACCGATGATATGGATTCCCAAAATTTCACCATATTTTGGTTCAGACAAGACCTTGGCAAACCCATCTTTTTCCATAGCAGCTCTTGCACGCGCACTGGCAGAAAAAGGAAACTTGCCTACTCGATATTCAATGTTTTGTTTTTTTAATTCTTCTTCTGTATATCCTACAGATGCGACTTCTGGCCAGGTATAGACAACCCCCGGAATAAGTTTGTAATTGATATGTGGCTTTTGCCCATTGATCGTTTCTGCAACAAACACACCTTCCTCTTCAGCCTTATGCGCCAGCATGGGACCGGCTATCACATCACCAATTGCATAAATATTGGATTCCCCAGTCTGCAATTTTTCATTAGTTATAATTCTTCCTCTATCATCAAGTGAAATACTGGTATTTTCTAATCCGAGACCTTCGGTATACGGCTTTCTTCCAACGGCAACTAGTGTATAATCGGTCGTGATTTGCTGTTGCTGGTCATTGCTGTCTAGAAATTTTACCGTTGTGCTTTTGCCATTGTTGCTGACAGATTGCACCTTATGGCTTAGCAAGATGTCAATGCCTTGCCTTGTAAATAGTTTTTTAAGCTCCTTCCCAAGATCCTTATCCATCGTGGGTATAAGGCTGTCTGCATATTCTAATATGGTAACTTTTGTACCTATTCTTGCGAAAATAGAAGCGAACTCTGCCCCAATTACGCCACCGCCAATTATGCTGATGCTTTCTGGCTTTGCTGGCAAGCTTAATGCTTCCGTAGAACTGATAATTCTGGTTTTGTCAATAGACACGCCTGGGATGGTAGCTGGTTTTGAACCGGTTGCGATTATAAAATAAGAAGCTTCCAGCACATCTTTGGTTCCATCTGCTTTGGCTATGTTTATTGAGTTATTATTTATAAATGATGCCGTGCCTTCAAAAACCGTAATCTTGTTTTTATTCATCAGGAAATTAAGTCCCGAAACGTTTTGCTGTACGACGTCATTCTTGCGATTTATAAGTTGGGTAAAGTCCATGCTTAGGCTTCCTGTCTCGATGCCGTGTGTTTTGAATTTTGTTGCTGCAGTATGATAGTGCTCTGTGCTGTCCAGCAAGGCCTTTGTCGGTATGCATCCAACATTGGTGCAGGTTCCTCCTAATTTACTGTACTTTTCTACAAGTGCAGTTTTATAGCCTAATTGTGATGCCCTGATAGCGGCGGCATAGCCTCCAGGTCCAGAACCAATAACTATCAAATCGAATTTTGTTTCCATAATGAAATGTATTTGCTTAAATATTTTACCATTTTAAAGGCCGTTTCCAATCAGCAATCTGAATTGTTCCTGGCATTAATTATATCTCAAAGATATTTTGTAAATGGCTGGTATACAGTTATCGTTTGCTATATACTGTTATTTACTGTTAAGATGTATCACGATATAATCCTAATAGTGACTAGCAATCCATATACCTTCATTATCAATGTTTTATAAATCAACACTTTAGACAGATAGAAGATTCTAAATTTGTGTTATTTCAAAAATTTTAAAGTCTGGTTTTGTGATATTTAGAAAATCAGCCTGTCATAAAGTCGCAAGGCAACTATAGCCAAAAGTCATTTTGCGATTATTATATAATTCCAAAAAAAAACCGATTCTAATGAATCGGTCTTTTTGAGAACGGCAGGCATTTAATATTTGCTTACCCATTGTAATATATAATCAGCATCTTCTTTCCATGTTTCCTGTGCCATAGCCAGATGATTCCTTCCTTCAAATTCTTTATATTCGGTTATGCTGCCTGAAGGCTCAAGCTTTTTATATTTTTTATAAATCTTTTTGTTTAGGCTGGCAGGCATAATATGATCTTCTGACCCTGAAATGAACAGTAATGGTGCATGAGCTTTTTTGAAATCTACCTTTCCTTGTTTTTTAAGGGCATCCCACATTACATTTCTAGATTCTGGGATAACTAACTTGTCATAATACTCTTTTTGCACAGCTTCTTCCATGCCATTTGTGAAAGCATATTGCCACTGGGGAAAAGACATTAAGAATGTTTTTTTATTGGAACGGAATAGTCCTAATGGTGACCACAATGACCTGATAAAAGAATATTTGAGCGTCAAAACCCCTTTAGGAGGAACACTGTGATAGGCTATTCCTGCTGAAGCTTTTCCTTGCTGTACAAGTAATTGCGTAATCAGGCCGCCAAAAGAATGGCCAATGATAATTGGCTTTTCACCCAGCGAATCTATGATCTTTGAATGGTAATCCACAACCTCCTGCAAACTTAGCTGCGCGATCAAGCTGTCAGGCTGTCTAAGTCGCAGGCTTTCAGCATTTCCATTTTTATGGGGCCACGCTGGAGCAATAACCTTGAAACCTTTACTTTCATAATAAGATTTCCATTCATCCCAGCCGCTATTGCTTACGAATGCGCCTGTAATTAGCAGTATTGTTTTAGATTTCAAATTTTTGTCAGCAGACTTTTGGGCATGGATATTGCCATTTATAAAAAAGAGTGCTAAAAATGTTGCTGCAATTGTTTTCATAATTTCTAAATATTAATTGGTTAATTATCTTAAGCGAAATTACGTCGCATTGTCGCTGTCAAATGTTATCTGATACTATGCAGTGTTATTTAATGTTAAGGCTTTTTTTTTAATGTGGTCAATTAATTTTCCTTATTGATTATATTTGAATTTTATAAGCAAGTATAATCTGGTATTTGGATAGAGGTAAATTTTGAATTATATTTTTATAGGATGAGAAAAGCTACTTTATGGAAGAATCGCAAGGCGATTAAAATTTATGCTGCAATTGCTATCATTCTGATTTCGATATTTCAGGTATATTGGCTTTCCAGTGTTTTTCAAAGTGAGAAATCTATCATTTTGAGGGAAAGTGAAAATATTCTCAAGACTGCCATTTTTGAAACTGAGATTGCGAGAATGGAAGCCGAATTAAAAGATGATACTTATAGCGGCCTTTCAGGAATAGATGATATTACAAGACAGCTGATGAAAGTTGTGAAAAACAATAAGGACGTACAAGTAAAGATCACTATGGATGACGGCACATCAAATGATTCTGTCTCAAAGCAATTAATGGAGAAGCTCACTGCAGAGCCCGGAAAAAAGTTTTTAAATAAAAGCGAGGACGTTTATAAATCTATTAAATTGCCAATGAGCTCGGCTTTCCCAAATTTGAAGTTTAAAGTCTATGATTATGAAAAGGATAAGGTTAGTTTCTATCCAAAAAACAACTTAGAAATTCATGACAAAACACAAACAATAAGATCTGACAGAGATTCAAGACAGAGCTATGAAATTCATTTCGGTAACATAGCAGCAATAGTTTTACAGAAAATGACAGGCTCAATTATTTTGTCAATAATTTATATGATTTTATATATCAGCGCCATCATTCTCCTTATTTCAAACGTCAACAAGAGCAGAAAGCTCATGCAGCAGAAAGATAATTTTACCAACAACATGACGCATGAATTCAAAACGCCGATGTCGACCATCTATGCTGCAATCGAAGCCTTGAACAAATATGATATTCTTGATGACAAAGAAATGACTAAAGAATATTTAGGGCTCATGAAAGGTGATTTAGACAGGCTGATAAACATGACAGATTCTATTCTTTATAATGCAAAAATGAGTGATGGCAAGATTGCCCTCCAGTTAAAGAAAATAGATTTGCGCGATTTCGTGGCAGGAATTGTAGAAAATTTAAAACCTGTTCTGGTAAAGAAAAATGCATCCGTAGAAATTAATGCTATAGATCCAGATATTTTTATCACAATTGACCAAGAGCATTTTGGAAATGTTTTCAGAAACCTGATCGACAATTCAATAAAGTATTCTGAGGAGGATGCCAAAATAAATATTACGATGACAAAGCAGGGAAATTTTGCCCGGATACTATTTTCCGATAAAGGAATTGGAATACCAGATAAATTTAAAGGTGAAATCTTCAAATCTTACTTTAGGGTAATGGAAAAAGACATGTATACTGTAAAAGGCTATGGACTGGGACTGAGTTATGTAAAAGAAATAATTGACCTTCACAAAGGAAAAATACAAGCAATGAAAACTGCTGAGAAAGGCACTACATTTGAAATCTTAATACCTCTGAATAATGGTTAACGCAAAAATACTCTACCTAGAAGATGAAATTTCCCTTGGAAAAATCACAAGCGACATGCTTACAAAACATGGTTTTAAAGTAGAATGGATTCAAGATGGAAAAAAAGGACTGAATGCATTTCATGAAAATAGCTACAGCATTTGCCTAGTGGATATTATGATGCCAGGAATTGACGGCTATTCTTTTGTAAAAGAAGTAAGAAAGACAAACCAAAATATTCCTATTCTATTTTTAACAGCAAGATCACTGACGGAAGATGTGGTAAAGGGTTTTGAAATTGGCGGCAATGATTATCTTAAAAAACCCTTTAGCATTGAAGAGCTGATCGTCAGGATCAATTCGCTGTTGAACAGAATACCAAAATCTGAAATAGAAGTGCAGTCTGTTTTTACGATAGGGAAATATACTTTTGACCATGCAACGATGGAGCTGGCAGGTGGCGATAAGAAAGTCATGCTGACCAATCTTGAAAACGAGCTGCTTCACCGCCTGATATTAAATAAAAATACGGTTCTTGAAAGGCAGAATGTGCTTATTGAACTTTGGGGTGACGATACATTTTTTAATGCACGAAGCATGGATGTATTTATTACAAAACTTCGCAAGCATTTTGCAGATGATGAAAATATCTCCATCGTCAATATAAGGGGAATCGGTTATAAAATGATCGTAAAATAGCTTTAAAATCCCATTGTAGAAAAAGCGTATGCAAAGGAAGAATGTCTATAATTAACTAGAGAATTGCTTCGATCCGTCTTTTTCTCCTTGAAAGTTCCAACCAGATGCTTGATGATAAATTGAGAAGAAGGCTTGAAATCAATTTTTGCTGCCTGCCAGTCAAAGAATTCTATGGAAGAAAATTTCTTTTGAAGCAGTCTTGAATAGGATTCTATCGAAGCTTTTACGATCGGAATTAATTTTTTGTCACTTACAGTATGTATAGATACGGAAGAAAGGTCTACAATCTTAACTTCATTTTGAGATTCGATTATAGGCAGTAATTGTTCTGTAACTGAAATTCCTGAAAGATAATTTGCTAGTATTTTATCTTGGCAATTATTTTCACGATATTCTTCAGAATTTGTGTAGGAGTCGCCTGAATCATTAATATATACATTCAAGTCTGAATGATGTCGCTTTAAATATTGGATCAGATTTTTGGCACTGTCTTCATCACATTCATCAAAGAAAAATGGAGTGATGTTAGATTTACCTTCAACAGCTTGGTTGAGTTTTTCTATACTTTTGTCAGTTATGATTACCTTATTTCCCCAGCTTGAAAAATAATCTGCAAGTTCAAGTCCCAATCTCGTAAAACCGCCGGTAATCAAGATAGTATTGTCTGTAGTTTTCATAATTTAAATTTTAACGTTAATAGCTCTAATTATATGAGACAAATCTAATTATGGGACTGTCCAATTAAAGTTACCGACCTATATCTAGTGTTATGAAGTGTTAAAACCTGTACTCATTTTCCACTTAACACTAATTAACACTCGATAGTGGTTAGTAACACTATCGCCTGAATCTTGAAGGTACATTTGTAATAAGAAAACAATTAAAATGTAGTAGTATGAAAACAGCAATTTCCTTAAAAAAATTAATATTGGGGTCGGCACTAATGGTACTTTTGTCTCCCAATGTTTTGAAAGCACAAGAAAACAAAGCGCTTGATGTGGTTTTTAATTCAATAAAAAATAATGATTATGAACTGCTGAAACCGCTTTTAGATGACAATGTAAAAATTAATGCCAGCATTCCGGTCGGAATGAACGACATGGTAGTCCCTCAAGTTTTGCAGCAGATTCAGCGTCCTGAAAGTTATACGATAATTAAGACCGAAAAAATTGGCTTAAATATCAGATATGCGACAGAATATGTATACAAAGACAAAAAAGTGAATCGCAACTTTGAATTTAATCCCGAAGGTAAAATAGTAGACTTGGATATATTGGGCGATGCTAAGAAAGTAGAAGCTAAGGCCAGCGCGGTACTTTCCAATTAAAAATTGATTGATGTTGATTGATTAGGCTATGCTGACCTGTTTTGGTCAGCGTAGCTTTTTCTATATAAAAAATTTAATAAATTAGTACTTATGAAAACACTATTATTTGCTGTGTCACTGCTTCTTTTTTCATGTGAAAACAACGATAAACCTGATTTTAAAATTCAGTTGAATGCGGTAAAAACTGCATTCAAGCACAAAGAAATAGACAGTCTACGCCCTTTCTTGGCTAATGGATATACTGTCAAAGGACTTCCAGAAGGCCTTGAACCGATGGTTTTGAAAGAATTGATAAAAAAAATGCCCGCTCCAGAAAAATTTATGATCAAAAGTGAGGCCCCAGAAAAAAGGGGGACAAGAATTACTGCCGATTTTTATTATGAAGATAACGTGGTAAAAAACTATAACTTTTTAATTGCGAAAGATGGCAAGTTATTAGAGCTTAATATTTTAGGCGATGCTCAAATTGAAACCATAGAAAATTAGGTTGCTGCTCTATTTGGCGATAGCTCTTTCGATGTTGGTGTAAGAGTATTTCACAAAAATAAAAATGGAAACCATAATTCCGATAATGACAATATAGCCCGTCAATTCTTTTGAAGCGGTCAGCAAGGCCTGTTCTTGCAAGAATTTATAATGATTTCCTGAAGCAAATTTTGAAGTCATGTAATCTGTAGCATCAATGTGCATGGTCAGAGATTCAAAATGCTCAATTCTCTTTGTATAGATTAGATTGCCATAAATTGCAGTGAAAGTACCGCTTCCAACAAATGACCTAAACAAAACCATCATTCCTGCTGCGCCTATCGTCACTAAAGGCCCCAGCTTGTCCAACGCAAATAATCCTATTGATATGTACAATACGATTATAGAAAATCCTTTTATTGCTAATGGAATCATGAAATCTTGATAGGCAAAATCATTGGCAAAACTGAAGTACATCATGATATGGTAGCATGTGAAAGTTGAAAATCCGATGGCAATTAAAACTTCAGAATCTAATTTTTTATAATACCATAAAAAACAAAAAACCGCACCAGCAAAAATTCCTGGAATCAGGTATAGGTTGAGTTCTGTAGTGGTAATATTCTCATATTTTAAAATAGTTGCTGCAAATGCAGACTGAAAAGTATTAGGTAAAAATAATCCGAGAACAATAAAATAGAAGAGCCCAAGCCTAAAATTCGGAAGCTTGAAAAGGCTTACGTCAAACAGTGGCCTTTTTATTGAAATTTCTCTCCTTATGAATAAGAGAAGGCACAAAAGTGACAAAATAAAGGCCAAAATGATTTTTTGAGACGAAAACCAATCTTCAACTTTTCCGTAAACTATTGCATAGTCAGACAGCATAAAGGAAGATGCCAGAAGAAAAAGTCCTATCCAGTCGATCTGGTAAAAAGGAATGCGCTTTTTCAGTTTGTGATTTTCAACAAAAATCAAGACAAGCAAAATACAAGACAGAAGCAAGATATATACCCACAAATAGGCAATTCTCCAATTATAATCTAGCGCCAACACTGCCATAATCCAAGTCACGAAGTAAAGCCCTGCCAAAGCCATAAAATAAAAAAAAGGATAGAATCGGCTTCTGTCGCCAGTTTTTGTCCAGACCACCATCCAAATAAGATAGATTTCAATCAGGGCAGGGATTTTTAAAACCCCGATTGCCAGACTGCTCAATATGATGAGGTTGGTGTTTTCCGTGGTAGCACAAACGATGTTCAGCAACAAAACGATCGAAAAGCTTAATAGAAGCAGTTCTTTGTTTGAAAAGCGCTGTTTTAAACGCAAGGCAAACATCAATCCGAGTCCCATGCCGATATATAATGCGTTGGAAGCTTGGGTAAAAGGTTCGCTATATTCTCCTAGGCTGCTGTAAATTTCAATAGTGTTTCCCAAATAAATTCCGTTCGCAGTAAGGATAGTAAAAAGAAATAAGAAGAGAATCGGCAATTTGATATAAACCGGCACCCATTGATAAAAAAGGTCTTTAAGTTCCATGTCTTCTAGGGTTAGTTTATTTTCGAAATCTCCACGTTCATCCCTGCGCGAAGCTTTTCTAATTCTTGAGTATCATTTTCTGCTGCAACAAATTCAATTTTTACAGGAATTCGCTGTTGCACTTTTACAAAATTTCCTGCAGAATTATCCACTGGAACTCCAGAGTATCTCGAACCTGTAGCTTGAGAAATAGCCGTTATTTTTCCTATGAATTCTTTATTGCGAATGCCGTCGATTTTAATCAGCATCTTTTGCCCGATATTCAAATTTTCAATCTGGGTTTCTTTATAATTGGCAACAACCCATTTATTTTGATTTCTTACAAACGACAGCAAATTCTGCCCCGCTTGCAGCAACTGGCCCTCTTGGATAGATCTTCTCCCGGTTACGCCATCATATGGAGCTTTGATTATAGTGTAAGAAAGATTCAGCCTTGCCATGGCGACCGCTGCTTCTGCCCTTTTGATTTCGGCATCATTAACTAAAATTTTCTTTGAAGATTCATTAGTAGAAAATTTGGAAGCCTGGCGCTGATTGGCCAAAGATTTCGTTTGGGAGAGCATAGCTTCATATTCTGATTTTACTTGGTCGAACTGCTGCTGCGTCGCTGCGCCTTCCTTCAAAAGATTTTCATAGCGTCTGTAATTTTCTTTGGAATTCCACAGTCTTGCTTCCGAAGCTTTTAAATTTGCTTCAGAAATGCTGATGGAATTTCTGATTGTATTTACTGATGAGGATGCTACCTCTTTTGATGCCAGCGCCGATAAATAGGCAGCTTCTGCCTGTTGCAGTTGAATTTTGTATTCGCTGTCATCGAGCAGTACCAAAGTATCGCCCTTTTTTACATGCTGGTGCTCTGAAAACCGAACTTCTATTATATAACCCGGTATTCTAGTGTTGATGGGGTTGATATATTCTTCAATCTGGGCATCATTGGTATAAGCCTTGTCATCTAGTCCAAAATAGGTACATATAGCCCAAATTATGGCAAAGGCGACCAAAAGAATAATGAAAATATTTAAAATGATTATCTTGTGCTTCTTAAGATTGTTCATGATTTTTTTAGATTAAATTAAAGTATTCCAATTTCTTTAAGCAGTTGATAATAAGTATATATGACAAGTATCTGCGCATTGACTACTTTTATTTCTGCTTCAGTTTTTAAGTTTGCCGCATCAGTCATATCGGTAACTAAAGCAAGTTGATTTAAGTATTTTTTTTCTACGATGCGGTAATTTTCTGTAGCAGAATTAAGATCGCTGCTAAAAGTCTTGAGCTCTTCTTTTGCTTCTTCATGTTTTATGCTGGACGTCTTGATATTGACCTCCAAGTTTTGTTTCGCCAAAGTTTCTCTTTCTCGGCTTTGTTCAAGCTGGATTTCTCCTAATTTTATCTTTTTTGGCGATTGGTAAATGGACGAAATATTGTATCTTATTCCAATCCCGGCTTGCCAAGTATTAAAATAAATATCAACTGCTGGAAGCGTATTTACAAAAGGTCTCTGGAGATTGCTGGCTGCATAGAGAAGAACTTCTGGGTAGCGGTCGCTTCCGAGCAATTTGACATTGGTCTCCGCAATTTTATTCTCCATTTTTGCAATTTCCAATTCATGGTTTTTAGCATAGGCCAGGCCCAAGGTTTCTTGCTGTGAAAATTCAGAATAGGTCTTTTCTAACAAAGTCGAATCAGGTAAAATCCTATTAGATTCTGGCAGCCCTGTAAGTACATTTAGCTGGTAATTTAAAATATCAATCGAATTTTTAGATTTTTTTATATTCAATTCCAAGTCTGAAATAATAAGCTCTGTTCGAAAAATATCATTCTGTGTTACCATTCCTTGCTTGAACATCGACTGGATATTTTTTAGGCGCAGCTGTGAAAGCCTTGCATTATTTCTGTAAACTTTCTGCTGGTTGATCTGCCTATAGATATCTAAATAATGCGCAACCACGAAGAATTTTATATTCTGGGTATTTTTTTCGAAGTAAAGAAGCGAAACCTGTTCTTCAAATGAAGCTTTCATCAGGTTGTTGTTTATTTCATTCCCCTTATAAATTACTTGGGAAGCCTGTAGCGAAAGCTGTGTGAATCGATGCGGTACTTGCGCGGTCTGATGTTCAGAAAACGAGGGATTCCAAATTTCTGAATTGCTTAAGTAACCATAGTTGAAAGCGGTTGTGATACCTGGCAGTCTCTGGAGCCTGATAATTTCACCTTTTTGGGCAGCCAATTCAATATTTTTTTCAGAAATTTTAAGCTGGGTGCTATTTTTTATGGCAAGAGAAAACAATTCTTCCAAAGAAATATTTTCTTGTCCATAACTCGCCATACTTAGCGAATAGCAAAAGGATATAAAAAAAAGGGTAATTTTCTTCATCATAAATAAATTATAAATGGCTATTTCTTTGCTAAGCGTCAAATTGCTTAAGGTGGTGGTTTAAGTGGACCCATATCAACCTTCCCCAATCCTTATGGCTGATGGAGCCATAAAAATGATGTGGCGCTAGATTTATGGTTAATTTTGTCAGCAGTAGCATATCCAGCAGTTCTTGTTTTTCTTCTTCAAAACTTTTTGCTACTACATTATTCTTAGACATATCCATTGCCGTAGGCGTTCCGAATCCTTTTGGCCACGGAATCACATACAAGCTCAGCCATCTTCCCAAAGCAGTTCTATATAAAAAAGTACTTTCAATTGCGCCTTCTGGAAGTATGCGGAGTGCCATCTTCAACTGGATGCTGCAGTGCTGGAGCATTTGGGGAAGCGTCATGATTCCCCATTGGCGCTCATTTTCTGGCTGTAGGCTTTTGATCCTGCACACTATTTCAATATAATCTGAAATGTTATAAATATTCTGGGCCATTTTTATAGTATTGGGTTAATTACGTCAGTAAATCTTCAAAACTTAATTTGCTAAAATCTTAATCTATATAGCTTTGTATGCAAATAGGCCGCCATTCGATAATTTATTTTGATTTAAGGGTCTTGGGTACTTTCAGATTTGAATTTTGGCGATATTTAGAAAATTTTGTTTTCTGATTACCGATATTTAGAGTTTTTTATATTATAAAATAAATTATAGAATAATGTTTTTTGCAAGGTCTAGCTCGAATTCTCGCTGCTGCAAGCCACGTTTGAACAACTCACCTATTCTAGCCTGTGCTGCTGGCTTGCCGAAAGCATCGAAGAATTTTACCTGCGTTGCGGCTAAATTTTCAATCGTAGGCAGACCGCTTCTTTCATTAATTAATTCTTTCGCTAGCTTTGTGGCCTCACGATCAAAACTGTCAACGCGTCTTGCAAAATTGTCTACAAAGGCATCCAGCGCTGCATCAGGAATAGCGCGGTTTATCAATCCATATCTTTCTGCAGTATCGGCGTCAAAATCGTCGCCGCCTAATACAACTTCTAGCGTTCTGGATCTTCCGATAAGCGAAGGGAGACGCTCTAACCCACCACCGCCAGGAACAAGTCCGCATCCAATTTCAATTTGTGAAATGATTGCTTTTTCCTTGCTTGCAAAACGTACGTCAAGCGCCTGCAAGAATTCGCTTCCGACTGCTCTGGCCCTTCCTCGCAATAATCCGACAGTCAAAAAAGGCGCTCTTTCAAGACGATAGGCAATATCTGGCCATTGCGAAAGCCCGGTTGCTGGCTGTGGTTCCATATTCATCTGGCCAGCCCTCGCCACGTCTAGATGCGCTAGAAAAAAATCTGGATTGGCACTTTCAAAAATCACTACTTTGACATCTTCATTTTGTTCAAGGGAAGTAACCAATTGGGAAAGGTCATCGCACATTTCTTGGTCAAAAAGATTCATTGGCCCATTGTCAATGGCAACTCTCAAATACCCTTTTGTAATTGTTGTAAGCTTTAAAGTTTTCATGATAAGATTTTTTATAATTAGTTATTGATTATTTATTTCTCTGACAAATTTCATTCAAATTTGGCTCCACAAAAGTTATCCAGTTCGATGTAGTGTTATTTAGCGTTAAATTGGAAAGGATATAGTTTTAAAAAAAGAGCTTTGATTTTATTCAAAGCTCTTTTCTAAAATCTTATTTTATATTGGCTATAAAATCATGAATATATTTTGCAGTCAATTCTGGGTATTGATGTTGTGGCCCGTGGCCTGTCTGCGGAAATAAAATCAAGTGTGTAGTTGGTAATTTTCTTGTCAGGGCATACCAGTTTTCAGCAGGAAAACAAACATCGTGATCTCCAGTTACAACTAAGACAGGTGTCTTCAATTGGTGTAATTTTTCTCTGCTTTTATAAGGATCCGTAATAAAATCGGTGATTCCGGTAGTATAGGAATCCCATAATTCTTCAGGAATTCTTGTATCAAGATTTTCTACTCTTCCAGCAATTCTATCATGGCTTTCCTTTGCCGCCTTTCTGCTGATTTCCGAAGTTGGCTCAAAAAATAGAATTTCTTCATCTTCAACTGTATAAGAAGGCTTTCTCGAAGTTTCAAAGAAAATCGGCTCAATTTCATGCTCGTTCTGCCCCGGAGGATTTGCACCTAGCACAATCGTGTGCGAAACTAGATCTGGAAATTCTGTTGCTAAAATTTGCACGGCAAAACCACCGAAAGACCAGCCTCCTGCAATAATTTTTTTGAAGCCCAGTGCTTCCGCCAAGTCTTTTATATCTGTTGCAAAATCTAAAATCGTGACTGGCGCTTTTCCAGTTGAAGAACCCAATCCGCTATAGTCAAATGTGATTACATTGTAATTTTTAGCAAGGCTGTCTAAAAATAACGGATCCCATACATCTAGGTTTCCTCTGAAACGGTTTGCAAGAATCAATGGCTCGCCTTGTCCGATGGAACGATAGGCTAATTTTCTTCCTCTGCTTTTTGCAAATTGTGTTTTTACGTTGACTGCTGTTTCATTTTTACCGCCCGATACAATTGAAAGTATGATGGCGTCTTTGCTAATTGTTTTCATGATATGATTATTTTAAGTGTTATAAATTATTTAATAGGATTCATAAGTGCCAATGCATCTGATGGAGAGGAAAGGAAAAGTTTATAGAAATCTGCCGTAGCGCCGACATGTTTTTCATATTGGCCATTTTCTAAGGCTTCCTTTAAATCTGTTGCTACCTGAACTGGGCTTATTCCGTTGCTGCCGCCGATTGCTGAAGAAAAATCAGTATTTACTAGAGGGGGCATGATTTCAAAAACCTTTATATCAGTAGTCCTCTCTAATGTGACACGCAAGACTTGAGAATAGCTATGTAACGCAGCTTTACTTACTGCATATGTTGGAAGCACATGACCGGGTGCAAAAGCAGCAATCGAAGATATGTTTACAAAAGCGGCTTCCTCCTGCTTTTTAAGTTGCGGTGTTAATAACTGGGTCAGCCTTATGATTGATAAATAATTAGTCTGAATTTCTTGAGAAGCTAACTCGTGGGCATCAGCATTTTCATCGGTTAATTTATAATAGTGTGCCAGTCCTGCATTGTTCACTATAATATTTAATTTTGGAAATTCTGATTCCAATCTAGATACAAGATTTTTAACTGATGCGGCATCGTTGATATCAGTCACAATAAAAGATACATTTTCTAGCTGTAAAGCTGCCTTTTTAAGTCGCTCTTCATCACGTCCAGTAATAATGACATGGTTGCTCTTTGAGAATAATTTTGCGATTTCAAATCCGATTCCTGAACCGCCGCCTGTAACCAAAATAGTGTTGTCTGAAGTTTTCATATTTTAATAATTTTAATGATTTAGATGTTATTATTTTCTTTTACAAATCTATGGCTAGGATAGAGGCTACACTGTTATCCAATTTGATGTTGTGTTATTTAATGTTAAGGGTGCGTAGGTGTCTGGAAGATTTTTATGCAGTGCTACATGATCGTGTCAGCTTTGCCAAATTTGCAGAATTCAATTGCAAAAATTTAATAGAAACCTTATGACCATAATCAAATCGAAATCGCTGAATAACTTGTCTCCTTTATTAACTATAACAGCTTCTTTTGTGAGTATCGGCATATCTTATAATCCGTCTTCACATGTTTAAATCAAAAACTTTCATTCGTTTTTAATGCTGACTTCAGATCTGATTACTGCTAGTTCGCGCATCAGGCTTCTAAATGAAGCCGTTAGATAAAATCAGCGAATCTGGCTAAACGCAACTTTCGATTTAAGTGTGTGGGTGCTGGAGGCAGTAAATCAACAGAAAGCGCTAGTTAGTTATGCTAGTTATCCCTTTACTTCTCGCGACTTTGACTCTGATCGGTTCCCTTAGCTTTTAAACTGTCGCTATTTTAGTTGGCACCGAATCCTCCTACTAAGTGTATCTGTTTATGCAATTATACCTAAATCTTGCTCCCGTAAAGGGTATTGATATTCGTCAGTAGCGATGGACCAAATTACGGCCCAATAACATCTCGGCTTTTTCGATTTGACTTACCTAAAAGTATCACTGCCTCGTACTGCCAAGCCATTCCAACGGCTTCCATCGTAAAGAAAAGCTTTTGTTTGATAAGATATTTGCTCCCGAAAGCCTGCAACGCGCAGGATTACAGTAGCAAAATAAAATGTTCCAATTATGAAAAAACAAAGAAAAAAAGTGCTGCTGGCAGCCCTAGCAATGCTGTCAGGAATTGGTGCGTCCGCACAGGGGAACGGATCGGCTGGAATCAACGAAGCCACCCAGATGGTCACTTCCTATTTCGACCCGGCAACCCAATTGATCTATGCGATCGGTGCGGTCGTAGGGCTAATCGGCGGTGTCAAAGTATACAACAAATTCAGCAGCGGCGACCCCGACACAAACAAGACGGCGGCTTCCTGGTTCGGCGCCTGCATCTTCCTTATCGTCGCAGCCACCGTGCTCCGCTCCTTCTTCCTTTAATCCGTTGCCTTATGAATTACAATATCAACAAAGGAATCGGAAGAACGGTAGAATTTAAGGGACTGAAATCACAGTACCTCTTCATTTTTGCCGGCGGATTGCTCGGAACCCTACTCCTGGTCATGGTACTGTACATGGCTGGGGTCAACTCCTTCATCTGCCTGTTTCTGGGAGCTGGCGGCGCTTCTCTGATCATATGGCAGACTTTCTCCCTGAATAAAAAGTACGGTGAGCACGGACTCATGAAAGCGGGCGCGAAGAAAAGACATCCCCGCTACATCATTTGCCGCAATCGCGTACAGCGCTACCTAAGAATCACTGCAAAACCCGATGCCTTATGAGAAACACAGCAAAAACCGCAACGCTGGAAAGTAAATTGCCGCTGCTGGCACTAGAGAACAACTGCATCCTGTCAAAAGATGCGGATATTACGGCCTGCTTTGCCGTGCGCTTGCCGGAACTCTTTACGGTAGCTTCTGCGGAATATGAAGCTATCCATGCCGCGTGGCACAAGGCTGTCAAGACCCTGCCTGATTTTACGGTTGTCCACAAACAAGATTGGTATATCAAGGAAAATTATGATCCTGATTTGGCAAAGGAAGACCAGAGCTTCTTGGCGAAATCCTACCAGCATCATTTTAATGAGCGCCCCTTCCTGAACCACTACTGCTGCCTGTTCCTGACCAAGACGAGCAAAGAACGTATGCGCATGCAGAGCAATTTCTCTTCGCTATGCAAAGGTTCGCTCCTGCCAAAGGAAATCAGGGACAAGGAAGCGATCCGTCGTTTTATGGAAGCCGTCGCGCAGTTTGAGCGGATCATCAACGACAGCGGCCTGATAAGGCTGGACCGCCTGAGTGAAGAAGACATTGTTGGTACAGATGAAAAGCAGGGATTATTGGAGCAATACCTGACGCTTTCGAGAGAAGCCGCGACACCGATGCAGGATATTGTACTGGGCGCTGAAGAGGTCCGTATCGGAAACAAAAGGCTGTGCCTGCATACCCTGTCCGATACCGATGATCTGCCTGGAAGCGTTTCGGCAGCTGCCCGCTACGAAAAACTTTCTACAGACCGAAGCGACTGCCGGCTGTCATTTGCTGCACCGGTCGGACTCTTGCTGGGCTGCAATCACATTTACAACCAGTACCTTTTTTTGGATAACAGCGAAGAGAGCCTTCAGAAGTTTGAAAAATCAGCGAGAAATATGCACTCTCTGGCCCGATACAGCCGTGCCAACCAGATCAACAAGGAGTGGATCGAAAAATATCTGAACGAAGCCCATTCTTTCGGCCTTTCTTCCATCAGGGCACACTTCAACATTATGGCGTGGTCGGACGATCCGGGGGAACTCAAACAGCTAAAAAACGACTGCGGCAGCGCATTGGCACTGATGGAATGCAAGCCGAGGCACAATACCACCGATGCGGCGACGCTGTACTGGGCTGGTATGCCCGGCAATGCAGCTGACTTCCCAAGCGAGGAAAGCTTCTACACCTTCATTGAACCGGCCCTGTGCTTCTTCACGGAAGAAACGAATTACCGCAATTCGCCTTCGCCGTTCGGCATCAAGATGGCAGACAGGCTGACGGGCAGGCCCATCCACCTGGATATTTCCGACCTGCCGATGAAGCGCGGGATCATTACCAACCGGAACAAATTTATTTTGGGTCCCTCGGGCAGCGGCAAATCTTTTTTTACCAACCATATGGTAAGGCAGTATTACGAGCAGGGCGCACACGTGCTGCTGGTCGATACCGGCAATTCCTACCAGGGACTGTGCGAGCTGATAAAAGGCAAGACCAAAGGCGAAGACGGGGTATATTTCACCTATACCGAAGACAATCCCATCGCCTTTAACCCTTTCTATACCGATGACGGCGTGTTCGACATTGAAAAAAGGGAAAGCGTCAAGACGCTCATCCTTACCCTTTGGAAACGGGACGACGAGCCCCCGACCCGTTCGGAGGAAGTAGCCTTGTCCAATGCGGTAATGGGTTATATAGAACGCATTAGGAAAGATCACCTGCACCCTTCCTTCAATGGTTTTTACGAATATGTGAAGGGAGATTACCGCAGGGTACTGGAAGAAAAACAGGTAAGGGAAAAAGATTTTGACCTCGCCAATTTCCTCAACGTGCTGGAACCCTATTACAAAGGCGGCGAGTACGATTACCTGCTCAATTCCGATAAGCAGCTGGACCTGCTTTCCAAGAGGTTCATCGTTTTTGAGATTGATGCCATCAAAGACCACAAAATCCTTTTTCCCATCGTGACCATCATCATCATGGAGGTGTTCATCAACAAGATGCGAAGGCTCAAGGGCATCCGCAAGCTGATCCTCATCGAGGAAGCCTGGAAGGCTATTGCCAAGGAAGGTATGGCCGAATACATCAAGTATCTGTTTAAGACCGTCAGGAAGTTTTTTGGGGAAGCGATCGTCGTGACGCAGGAAGTGGACGACATCATCCAGTCGCCTATCGTCAAGGAAAGCATCATCAACAACTCCGACTGCAAGATCCTTTTGGACCAGCGCAAGTACATGAACAAGTTTGATGACATACAGGCCATGCTGGGACTGACCGACAAGGAAAAGGCACAGGTGCTTTCCATCAATATGAATAATGATGCCTCGCGCCTGTACAAGGAAGTATGGATCGGCCTGGGCGGTACGGAGTCGGCAGTATATGCGACTGAAGTGAGCCTGGAGGAATACCTCGCCTACACTACCGAAGAGTCCGAAAAAGTGGAAGTGATGCGGCTGGCATCCGAACTGGACGGCAATGTGGAACTCGCCATCAAGCACATCGCCCTGCAGCGGCGGGAAAAATAAAGTAACCAATAATCAGTAAAAATTTAAATCAAAAGAAAATGAAAAAACTACTATTCCTGCTGCAGGCAGCATATATCCTTGCCGCAGCACCATCGGTAAAAGCCCAGCTGGTCGTCTCAGACCCTACGAATCTGGCTTCAGGCATCGTCAACAGCGCCAATGAGATCGTACAGACCTCCAACACGGTAAGCAACGTGGTCAAGAACTTCAACGAAGTCAAGAAAGTCTACGAGCAGGGCAAGGAATACTATGACAGGCTCAAGGCCGTAAGCAGCCTTGTAAAAGACGCGCGCAAGGTGCACCAGGCCGTGCTTCTGGTCGGAGACGTATCGGAAATGTATGTCACCAATTTCGACAAGATGATGAACGATCCCAATTTCACCCCGCAGGAACTCGCTGCTATAGGAAACGGCTATGCGGCACTGCTCAACGAAAGCACAGAACTGCTTAAAGAATTAAAGCAGATTGTAACGGCTACCAACCTGTCTCTGAACGACAAGGAGCGCATGGATGTCATCGACCGCGTCTGGAAAGAGGTCAAGCAGTACCACAGCCTTGTCAGGTATTATACCAGCAAGAATATTTCTGTCAGCTACCTCAGGGCCAAGAAGAAAAATGATGCCAAGAGAGTGCTGGAACTCTATGGGACTTCCAACCAAAAATACTGGTAAATATGGAGTGGAATAATCTTCACGAAGTCCTGCGTTCGCTCTATGACGACATGATGCCGCTTGCCGGCGATATGGCTGCGGTGGCCAAGGGACTCGCAGGACTGGGCGCGATGTTCTATGTAGCATTAAAGGTCTGGCAGGCACTGAGCCGCGCCGAACCTATCGATATGTTCCCGCTCCTGCGGCCTTTTGCCCTTGGAATCTGCATTATGTTTTTCCCCACCATCGTGCTGGGAGGCGTAAATGCAATTCTCAGCCCCGTGGTTACAGGTACGCATGAAATTCTCGAAGACCAGGTGCTTGACCTCAACAGGCTGCAGCAGCAGAAAGACCAGCTCGAATACGAGGCCATGGTACGAAATCCTGAAACTGCCTATATGGTTTCAGACGAGGAATTTGACAGGCAGCTAGACGAGCTGGGCTGGTCGCCCTCCGACATCGGGACCATGTCGGGCATGTACATGGACCGCCATGCCTACAAGGTCGAAAAGGCGATCAAGGACTGGTTCCGCAACCTGCTGGAAGTCCTTTTCCAGGCGGCGGCATTGGTGGTCGATACCATCAGGACATTTTTCCTTATCGTGCTTTCGATACTCGGGCCCATTGCCTTTGCCATATCCGTTTGGGACGGCTTCCAGTCTACGCTGAACCAATGGCTTACGCGTTACATCAGCGTTTATCTCTGGCTTCCCGTGGCGGACCTCTTTAGCTCGATGCTCGCTAGGATTCAATCCCTGATACTGGAACGCGACATCGAAATGCTCTCTGATCCTGCATTCATTCCCGATACTTCAAATACCGTGTATATCATTTTCATGATTATCGGAATCGTGGGCTACTTTACCATCCCTACCGTAACGGGCTGGATCATCCAGGCGGGCGGTGCAGGCAACTTTACCCGCAACGTCAACCAGACCGCGATGAAAGCTGGAAATATAACCGGAGCCGGAGCCGGTTCGGCAGCTGGAAATATCGGTGGCAGGCTGCTAAACAAATAAAACAACCAAATATTCAATAAACATGGAATTTAAGACACTGAGAAATATCGAAAACAGTTTCAGGCAGATACGATTGTATGCCATTGTGTTTGCCGCGCTCTGCACAGGCATTGCAGGATATGCCGTATGGCGGTCTTACAGTTTTGCCGAGCAGCAACGACAGAAAATATATGTGCTGGACAATGGCAAATCGCTGATGCTGGCGCTCGCCCAGGACGCGTCCATCAACCGTCCTGTGGAAGCTAGGGAACACGTAAGGCGGTTCCACGAACTGTTCTTTACGCTCGCTCCTGATAAAAACGCCATTGAGAGCAACATGAAAAGGGCATTCAACCTGGCCGATAAAAGTGCCTTTGACTATTACAAGGACCTGGCGGAAAAAGGATATTACAACCGTATCATAAGCGGCAACGTGCAGCAGCGCATTGAGATAGACAGCGTGGCGTGCGATTTCGAAAAGTATCCGTATGCCGTGCGCACCTATGCCAAGCAGTTTATCATCCGTTCGAGCAATGTGACCAAACGCAACCTTATTACGTCCTGTTTCCTTGTCAATTCCGTCCGTTCGGACAACAACCCGCAGGGTTTCAATATCGAAAAGTTCTCGGTGGTGGAAAACAAGGACATAGAAGTGATCGAACGCTAAACCGCCCGCTATGAAAACAATAAGAACTACTATAGGCAGGTGGCTTGACAAGCAGGATAAAAGCTGGCGGGACTTGCCCTTAGACACACAGCGCGGCTGTACCCTCTGCCTTTTTTCAGCGTACCTGCTGCTTACTGCCGCGGTTGTATTGAAAGTTTGCTACGACATGGCAGAACCGGAAAACAGGATGGTCATCGACCCTATTGACAGCCCTATGCGCAAAAAAGAAAGTCCTGATTCAAAATTGGACACATTATCAACAATAGTAAAAGAAACCATTTATGAAAGAAAATAAAAAAAAGGGCAGCGTTCTGGTTGGGGAAGCTGGCCAATCGAGAGCATCCAGTCTGCCTGATGATAAAAAGAGCAGCAGAGAACGGCTTAAAAAACCGGTACTGTTCCTTCTTATGGGAATCGTTTTTCTCGGATCCCTGCACCTGATATTCAAACCGTCTCCAGACAAGGCGGCAATCGAAAATATCGGGCTGAACGATGCCGTCCCGCAGGCCAGCGAAGCCGCGATGCAGGCCGACAAGCAGAAAGCTTATGAACAGGAAATGCTGGAACAGAGAGAGCAGGAAAAACGCAATGCCCTGACCACGCTGTCCGATTACTGGAATGAGGACAGTTCATCTAGAGACAATCAGCATACAGTCGCTGGCCAGGAAGATCATGGTACGGATTACGGCAATGATCCGGGTAGATCAGGCAATCCGGCACTAAACAGCTACCGCAATTCGCAAAGCGCGCTTGGCTCCTTTTATAGGGATGACAATAATGAAACCCGCGAACTCCGCAGGCAGCTGGACGAGCTGAAAGAAAAGCTGGCTGACAAAGACATTCCCAAAAGCGTGACAGTTGATGACCAGCTGGCACTTATGGAAAAGTCCTATCAGATGGCGGCAAAATATCTTCCTACAACTACAGGTACAACTACAGGTACAAGTACAGCTGAGGTTTCCCCGAATAAAGCCAGTACAGCTTCTGCCAGTACACAGGCAGCATATTTTGTGGCATTCGCTCCTGCAGTAGAGCGCGCGGTTTCGGCTTTGTACAGAGAGCATTCAGACAGTGCTTTTTTAGCAGACTGGAGCGCAAATAAAAACAGGAACTTTTATACTCCGGGATCTGCAGGGCAGATTGCACAGCCGAAAAACAGTGTGAAAGCCTGCATACAGGAAACGCAGACCGTAATTGGTGAAAGCGGCGTGCGCCTGCGTTTATTGGAACCTGCCCAAACCCCTAACCGCACCATTCCGAAGGGAACGCTCTTAACGGCAATCGCTAAATTCCAGGGCGGCCGCCTGCAGTTGAAAGTTACCTCCATAGAATTCGATGGTACTATTATCCCGGTAGACATAACCATTTATGACCTTGACGGGCAGCAGGGCCTCTACGTCCCGTATTCTCCTGAAATGAATGCCCTTACTGAGATGGCAGGCAACATGAGCCAGACTTCAGGAACGAGCCTGATGCTGACCCAATCCGCAGGACAGCAGGCAGCGGCAGATTTGAGCCGAGGCGTCGTGCAGGGCATTTCGGGCTATTTCTCCAAAAAAGTAAAAACGCCAAAAGTTACCCTGAAAGCGGGCTATCAGGTATTTCTTGTCTCTAAAAAATAACAGCAACCTAAAATAAGGCAACAATGAAAAATTATTTAAAAACCCTCTGGGCAGCTGCCCTTATGATCGGCGCTGCGGGCGCCACCTTTGCGCAGGAAACTGCAAAAAATACGCTTGCCCTGGGCAGGATAGCATCGCACGAAATTCAGGTTACCTACGATAAGACTTCCCACCTGATTTTCCCCAGCGCAATACGCTATGTGGATCTTGGGAGCGAGTACCTGGTTGCTGGAAAAGCAGAAGATGCCCAAAATGTGCTTCGTGTCAAAGCTTCTGTAAAGGACTTCGAGCCTGAAACCAATTTTTCGGTGATTACAGACGACGGCCGTTTTTACAGCTTCGACGCGTATTATAGTGCCTGCCCGTCTGCATTGAATTACAACCTTCTTCAAATGCAGAAGGCGGTGGACAGATCCGCCGGACAGGACGTACTGTTTGAAGAGCTGGGAAACAACCCGCCGTCTCTGGCAGGCCTTATACTGGAAACAATCTATAAAAAGGACAAACGTCATGTAAAACATATCGGGGCGAAAAGTTTCGGCATTGAGTTTATCCTAAAAGGCATATACATCCACAACGGCAAATACTATTTCCAAACGGAATTGAGGAACCGTACCAATGTGCCCTTTCAAATTGATCTTATCAATTTCAAGGTAGTGGATAAAAAAACAGCCAAACGTACAGTCATACAGGAACGCCCGATGGTACCGCTGCGCACTTACAAGCCATTGGACGAGATTGGAGGTAAATCGGCCGAACAAAACGTGTTTCTGTTAGACCAGTTTAGCGTTGCCGACGACAAGGTACTGCTAATTGAAATTTTCGAGAAAAACGGCGGCAGGCACCAGACGCTCCAAGTCGAAAGTTCAGATCTGATTAGAGCCCGACTGATTAACGATATGCACCTGAAATTTTAATAAACCTTTTAAAGCAATACTATGAAAAAGCATATCTATACCGCGTTGCTCGTCTTGATGTCCATCACGGTTACACAGGGACAAAGAATGCTTCCAAAACAGAAAGGATTGGAAGTAAGTACAGGCATATTGTCCGATAGCAAGATCGGTAACGATTATTACATCGGTGTGGCAATGACCGTAAACGGCAAAAACGGAAACTACCAGCTTTGGGCGTTGGAATACACGCACCAATATCACGACTACAAAGATCTCCGCATACCGCAGGAAACCTTTGCGGCAGAAGGCGGTTACAGCTTCGTCCTGATGGGCGATGCCGGAAAAAATATTTCGCTGAACTTTGGAATAACAGGAGTTGTCGGTTACGAAAGCATCAACCGTGGCGGGGCAATGCTGTATGACGGAGCGAAGATAGTTAGCGGCAATAATTTCATCTATGGAGCTGGGGGACGGCTCACATTCGAAACGTACCTGTCCGACCGGTTTATGTTGCTGCTGCAAGGACGTACAAAAGTCTTTTGGGGTACAGATTTGGAACAGTTCCGCCCCTCGGCTGGTGCAGGATTAAGGTTTAATTTTTAAAACAGAAATAATGACAGCAAAATTCAGTAAATTCAGATCAGGATTAGGCCCAGTATATATAATGTTGGCAACCCTTATAGCTTGGGTTTCTTTGGTATCCTGCAATACAGAGGATGGCATTGAGGTACAGAACAATTTTCCTTTCGAGGTAAACGTGATGCCTGTTCCCAAAGATGTAGCTAATGGGCAGCTGGTAGAAATACGCATTGGCATACAGCGAACAGGCAATTACAGCAATACGCAATACTATCTCCGCTATTTCCAATTTGACGGACAAGGCACATTGCAGTATTACGATGAGCAACCGTATTTGCCGAACGACTTGTATCCATTGCCAACAGAACAATTTCGCTTGTATTACACATCCGAATCTGCCGTGTCACAATCTTTTGACGTATGGATTTCGGACAGCTTCGGAAATGAGAAGCAATTGAGCTTCCAATTTAGCAGCAGTAACTAGAGCGCTGCCTTTATAAAGAAACCGACCTGTACAGGTCGGTTTCTGCTTCTGATATTGGCATAAAATGGTAAAAGCCTTTGGAATTTATTGATTCATTAATGACGGTACGTCTTTTAAGAATATCACTAAATGCTTCTTCTAATTCTAGTAAAAAAAGGGTGAAAAATCTTAAATCACAACGCTATTCCTTTTTTATAAAATTCCAGAAACTAATTTTCCTTCTCGTCACGAAACCCAGCTTTTCATAAAGCTTTACTGCTACTATATTTTCTTCTGCTACATGCAGGTACGGATTTTTATCTTCCAAGAGGATGTTATTCGATACATGTGCCACTAACTTTTTAGCAAGCCCACGGCCCGTATGATCAGGGTGCGTCACAACGGCGCTCACTTCCGTATAATCGTTCATTTTCATTCGTTCGCCGGCAACTGCGAGAAGTTGGTTTCCTCCGTATATTCCATAATAGTTTCCTAACTCTGGCGTCTTGTTTTTAAAATACCCTGGCTGCACTAGATTTACCAAGTCAAGCAGGTCATCTTTATGTTCCGCACTTAGTTTGACAATTTCTCCATCGCAATCCGTTTCTATAATGCTGTCAAGCACCATTTGGTTGCAAACCAATTCTTTGTTCAGCATCAGCGGGTTGCTGGATTTTGGCTGCTGCCCCACTACAAAAAAATTAGAAGCCCGATCGGAGTAGCATCTTAAAGGGTGTACTGTTTTTTCAATATTGATGAAGCCGCCAAACGGACAGTATTCGGGATCATAGAACTTAGCACCATCAAATTCGATTGCCAGTTCTTTGTGGGTTTCACTCAAGGAGTGCCATACTGGATTATCCAGTTTGCTGTTTTCAATTATCATACTAGCTTATTGCGTTTTTCTTACTGCTGATTCTTAAATAGATACAACAGGGAATATCTATGTCAAGGAATGGAGCAGTTAGAGAACCCCAAATTTATCAAATTCTTTAAAAAAATTAATAAAAAGACGCGTGCTTCTGCTTTTTTTCTTCTGTTCAAAGCCTGGAAAGAAAAGAAGTTGGTTCAAACAAAAAATGGCATAAAGAATATCCCACGCAAAAAATCCCGCAACTTGTGTGGTAAAATGTGAAGAATGGTAGCAGTGCATTTTGGCACAGTGGCAGCAACTTATTATGTGCAAAAATGCGTTTCCGACCGCAGGAAGGAATTGCATTTTTGCCCGCCGATTTCGATGCTTAGGTAATCTTTATTGGTCGGTGCAGAAATTTCCGATTGTAAAAAAAACTGAATTGGCCATTCCCAATATCCTGCATATTACTTGGTTTTTAAGGCTGCAGCCTTAATCGGAGGCAGCCTTTGGTTATCTAATTAAGGTTTAGGATTTCTGCACCGTCCAAAGCAAAACCACCGCACAACTCAAATGCTTTTTGTGATTTGAGCTGGGCAGTACCGCCTAGAACAATGCTCTGCAGCTTGGCTTCATCGTCTTTGTACTTGCGTACATTCTGATAGTAGCCTGTCACGGCATTGTAGGCTCCGAACAATGTGCCTTTGGTCGTTTCCATCTGCTGGGTATCGCTTGCCATAGCGTAGGCAAATGCGTCTTCCACACTGTTTTTGAATAGCGTGGAAACTTCATCTTCTGCCCCTTTTTTGAGCAGGTCAAAGGTTTCCTTGTTCGGGCAGAGTGCCAATTGGATCAGCCTTCTAACCTCTCGGTCAGTTACCCTTACTTTTGCCCAATCATTGAATATGCCCTCTAGCTGACTGCTCAGGGTGTCAGCCAATCCCACAATCTTGTGGGCGTTCTCAATACGCTGTCTTGCTCCCGAAGTGTGCCTGATGCGCACTACATTGGTCATATTTCGCAAGGAAGCGTTAAGCGTGTTTTGGCATACGATGCGCACAGGCGTAAAAGCGGCCGTGATGCTCCCGCTGCCGTCGTGCGAGGTGGTCAGGAAAATGTATTTTTCGGTTACATCGTCGCCATTTCCAACTCGGATATAGTCAGGCAGCTTGGCTGTGATAAAGATGCGTTCTCCCTGTCCCAAAGCCCCTGCAGTTTCATAGAGTATTCCCTCCCCGCCGCCTACAATGGCATCAAAGAAGTTAAATGCTTCACGGTTCTGCACGATATGGTAGTCTTTGCCTACTATCCCCAATACTGCATTGTTATCGGTGCGCATAGTGGCAAAGTAGCCAGGAACTTCCAATTCGCTACGCCCAATCTCGATACTGTCAGCCGTTTGAATAATGCCCGAACCTTTGGTAAATAGCGGACTTTTAACGACTTCGTAATCTAAACCTGCAAATTTGATAGCTTCCTCGCTTGTCGGGTATTGCGCTACAATCTGCCCCAGTCCGTGCCACGCTTTTTCCTTTACGCTAAAGAAGGAATAGCGTCCTGTTTCGCTGTTAAAATTGATATTATGTGCCATGATTTTAAATTTTAAATTGTTTAAATTATTTAGGTGCTCGCTGTTAAAATGGCAGGTCATCCTTTGTATCGTCATTGTTGTTTCCTGTGGGAGCCTGCCCCGCTTCGGCTTTTTTACAGCCTCCGTGCAGTTTGATTTGCGAGGTGTTGAAGTTCAGTACTGCGTGCGGTTGCCCGTCACTGCCTGTCCACGCTCTTGCGCTTAACCTGCCTGTCAGTTCTAGCACCGTAACTTTTGTGAGGAGCTGCGCCACTTTTGGACTAAGCCAATAGGCGCAGTCGAAATACGTCACCTGCTCTATGTGCCCGCCCGCCTTGTTTTTGTAGCTGTCGTTGATGGCTACCGAAAAGTTTACTACTTTCTTGCTGTTCGACACGTTGCGTACCTGCGCATCCGCTGTCACTCTTCCTGTGATGTTCATAATTCCTGCGATTTTTAGTGATTACTATTTTTTGAAATTTTATTCGGCAATGAGAGGAAGTGCTGTTTTGTTTCATCAAATCCATTTCTACTATTTTACTTTTCATTGCTGACCTTTTTTTTATTCGTCTAAAGAGCCGGAGTATGCTATGTTTCGTTTCGGGAGCATAAAAAGGCCTGTGTCTAGCAATAGCAAGGTTTTGACAAAAAATACAAACCGGATGGGCGGAGATTTTTTATCAAACCTGAAGGGCCTGGCCTTGCTATTGCGTTAAGGACACGGAGTTACCTTTGCTGCTGAAACGAGACAAAAGCATGCTGGTCATTGAATTTAAAAATGAAAGACAAGAAATGAAAGACAAGAAATGAATGTAAGATCAGAACAACTGTCTCTAAGTGGAAGTTTTTAAAAAAGAAATCTTTATAATCTTTTCTCTTTTTCATCTCTGACTCAAACAAAAGTGTAAGCTTATACACCCACGCTGAATCGTGGCATGATCAACAGAAACTCCTCGAATTTTCATGATCTCTTCAACATCCCGATAGCTTAATGTAAACCTAAGCTTAAAATATACTGCCTGCGGTATAATAGATTTAGGATAGCAATGAGCTTCCGTATCCATTTTCGATGTTTTTAAAATTCTAAAGATAAAAGTTATTCCTAGGTGCGACAGAACCACAAATATTTTTTCATTTATCAAAACAGGTATATATACTTGCAAACTAAAAACTAACGTTCAATAATTTAGCACAACAAGTATTACTTTATTTAACATACAAAAACATGGAAAATATGAGCCCTTCAGAAATTGAGATTATGAAGCAATCGTTATCGCAGCTGTCTTATTTCGCAAATGAAGTAAGTGGAAACAATAGCGGACAGCCACCAACGCCTCCTGCAGGAACTCCAACTCCTGCCGAACTGACAAATATCCTAAACAATGCGCTCAAGTCTCCCGGCACGACATCAATTGTGGTTTCGAATACTAATCCGCCTCCATATCCAATCCTTCAGATGCTGAACCCGATCGAATCGCTCGGTTCTTACATTATGGTACTGGCTGCATTGTGCGTCTACAATGAGCATCCTTCTCCCTATGACATCTCGATTCCTTCCGACGCTATGGCATTTGTTTCAGCCCTGGCAAAATGGCGAAATTATGCACTCACAGACACTTCTTCCGATTATACAATTTACAGCATTATGCCTTGGGAATCGATCACCCATCATAGCTTTTCAAAGAATATGACAAGTGCCGACCTGCATACTGAATTTCTTGCTGAATTATTTGGGGCTTTCGCATTGCCAGAATCTGTTACAGAACAGCTTGACGGCATTCTCACTGATGTATTTGCCAAGCTAAAATCACTGTCTTTGCCATTTGAAAGCCAAAACCAAACCCTTAACCATTTCTTGACTTACTACTACTTCGAAACAGTACAGAATCCAAACACAGAGGGTATTCCTTCTATTGGGTACATATCTAAAATCAGAACATTTTATCTACAGGTAGATCAGCAGACATGGCAAGCTTCGATGGAAAAATCATCCACAACGGATTTTAATTTCAACATGGTTTATTACCAAATGGATGCACAGGTAGATATAGGCGTGGTTACGGACCAAATGGGAGAATTAAACGCTTGCGTTCAGTTAATTTGCGATCAAGGTCCAGGAGAAATGGTGAGCCTGGTTAACATGCACCTGGTAATGCCTCAGCAATAGGATGTATAAATAAAAAAGCCAAGGCAACTAATCTTAATTAATCGTTTTCACCCGGTCCTGCCAATAAAGTAAATTCATTCTGCAGCGAAGGCCATTCAAGGAAATCCATAAAAAACGGTTATCTGTTTTAATTTACTAACCGCGGCAAAAAAAAAAATCCCAAACTCTGATCAGAGTTTGGGATTTTGCAGCAAGCAATTGTTTTATCTTTTTATAATTCTAATCGTTTTCACGAAATCACCACTAGCTACCTTGGCAAAGTAATTTCCTGATGGCAAATTCGAAAATTCTACTTCCCCATCTTTCGCATTTATCGATTTGAAGTATACTTCCTGGCCCAAAACATTATTTACACTTACGGTATCAATTGTACGTCCATATTTAAGGTATAGTACATTAGAGGTTGGATTCGGATAAAAGCTAAATTGCGTATCATCAAAAGAATTCGTACCCAGCACAACTGAAACCGTTACCGGATACGGAGTGCTGCGGCAGCCTTGACTAGTCGTATTGACTGCGTAATAAGTAGTACCGCTCACCAAAGGTGTACTGCCGTTTAGCGGAAAAGCATCCGATATGGCATCCGATTCAGATGCATACCAGACAACAGTTGGCGGACTGATAACAATATCAGCGATTGTAGCATCGCCGGTTATTATCTGGGACGAATCACCAACCGGAGATACCGAATTGTTTATGGTCAGATTCAATATCGCCATGTCGGTGCATCCGGAAGAGTTGGTGGTAACGCTGGTGTACGTGCCACCCGTCGTGTAAGTCGTGCCGTTTTCAGCCCACGTATAGCTGTCACAGGCCGTCTCGGTAACGCTTGACGTCGTACTGTTATTGATCGTAAGATGCAGCGTTGCCGTGTTCGTGCATCCGGAAGCATTAGTGGTAACGCTGGTGTACGTGCCGCCCGTCGTGTAAGTCGTTCCGTTTGCAGCCCACGTATAGCTGTCGCAAGCCGTCTCGGTAACGCTTGATGCCGTACTGCTATTGATTGTCAGGTGCAGCGTTGCGGTGTTCGTGCATCCGGAAGAGTTGGTGGTAACGCTGGTGTACGTGCCGCCCGTCGTGTAAGTCGTTCCGTTTTCAGCCCACGTATAGCTGTCACAGGCCGTCTCGGTAACGCTTGATGCCGTACTGTTATTGATTGTCAGGTGCAGCGTTGCCGTGTTCGTGCATCCAGAAGCGTTGGTTGTAACGCTGGTGTACGTGCCGCCCGTTGTATATGTCGTACCGTTTTCAGCCCAGGTATAGCTGTCGCAAGCCGTCTCGGTAACGCTTGATGCCGTAGTGCTATTGATCGTAAGATGCAGCGTTGCCGTGTTCGTGCATCCGGAAGCATTAGTGGTAACGCTGGTGTACGTGCCGCCCGTCGTGTAAGTCGTTCCGTTTTCAGCCCAGGTATAGCTGTCGCAAGCCGTTTCCGTGTTAGTCGTTTCTGTGCTTTGGTTGATTGTCAAATGCAATTCATTATTGGTAGCCGGATCGATATAGGTGCCGCTTGCGGTATAGGTCATTCCAGTAGCTGCCCAGGTATAGCTGTCACAAGCGGTTTGCGTTACGCTTGTGGTTCCAGGACAGCTAATTAATGTCGGCACCTGGAGCTGGACCGTAAGCCCGTCGCCCAATTGCGAATAATTGTTATAGCCCCAAGCCCAGAATGAACCGTCATTTTTTATAGCGCCTCCAAATAGCGAACTTGTACCTACTGAAATGGCATGCCAGTCATTTTCAGTACCAATCTGGGTAGGAACCAGTACATTCGCAGTGCTTGCCCCTAGGCCCAATTGGTGGTATGTACCCTGTCCCCACGACCATATCGTACCGTCGGTTTTCCTGCCAATACTGAAGAAAAAACCTGCCTTAGCGCTTTCCCAGTTGGTGCCGGTTCCCACTTGCGCAGGTACCGAGCTTCCAGAAGTAGTACCGTTGCCTAATTGGCCGCGCCCGTTCGTTCCCCATGCCCAAAGTGTCCCGTCCGTTTTTACGGCCAGGGTATGGCTTACACCGCGGCTTACGCTCTTCCAATTGGTGTCTGTTCCAAGCTGAACGGGTGAGTATTTGTCGGCGGCCGTGCCATTGCCAACCTGGCTTCCTTCGCCCCAGCCCCAAAGCGTACCATCAGTCTTTACAGCGATTGTGACATTGTCTCCCGCAGAAACACTCTTCCAGCCCGTTCCGATAAGTCTGGGAGCGATCCTGTTGCTGCCGCTCCCGTCGCCAAGCTGGCCATGATCGTTGAGCCCCCAGGCATACATGGACCCGTCATTCGTAATTGCCACCGTATGATCATATCCTGCCGCCACGCTGGACCAGATATTGCCTGAGGATACCTGTGTTGGGATGGTTTTGTTAGCGGTGTTGTTAAGCCCCAACTGGCCGCTGGCATTAAAGCCCCACGTCCAGAGCGACCCATCTGCTTTTATGGCGGCGGTATGGAATTGCCCGCCTTCTATGCTTTGCCAGTTTGAGGCAGTACCTACCTGCGTTTTTGCCGGAGTATTGACAACATTTCCGATTCCCAACTGGCCGTAGTTATTCCTGCCCCAAGCCCAAAGCGTCCCGTCTGCCTTGATCACAAAAGTGCAGGATGCTCCTGCGCCGGCACTTTGAACACATTGCGCTGGCAGCTGCAGGCTCAGCGACACTAATAAAATTGTAATTATTCTCTTCATATTTGTTATTGCGGGTTAATTAGATTTATAAGTGTGACATTACTGTATGGAAATCAACAAGTTGTTTGATGAGTGCTCTTCGAATTATAAATTTTCGATGGCAAACATATAAAGCATTTTGCGGTTTCCCAAGAAACGGGCAGAAAATTACATGTAAGTTTAGGATTTCACACTCTCATTAAACATCTCTTAAACAGATAGCACAGCGTATTGGCGTAATTCGTTATCATAAATTCAATTGTATGTCCAAGGGAAGTAGGCTAGCATTTCAATATGCCTTCGCCTTATTCGCCTACTTTGATAATGACTAGATTCGTTATCCTGTTCTTTGGAACATTAAAAATGATAATGACCAAATGCAATTCACGGAATCATGCAAATACGTTACAATGATAGTTTAAAAGCAATAAAAAATTTGGGTCAATGCACGAATGAGCCCCATAAGCGGATTAACGTAAACTATTGCGGGATATTCGTTCTTTCGGGACATGTTTAAAAATAAGAAATTCCAGATGTTGCTGCTGGAGCCGCCAAGCTATATAGGTTGGTCCAGCAGCGACTCCACGGCAAATCATTGACGAGTTTCTTCAAGATCAGAGAATCTCGCCGCAGGAACTCAAAAATGATTATCAAAATGGTAGTTGTGTTATCTAGCTGGTAATTATTCTCTTTACATCCATGGTATTTTTGTACAGGAGAATATTTTATCAAAGACAGCAAAGGCTCCTTATCGAAATCAGTGAAAAATGCGGTCTATCCCATTAGGAAAAACTTAAGCTATTTAGAGAATCAAAAATAGCCTTTCAATAAGGAAACGAATATGAATTAATAATTAACAAATCTTATTGCATGAAAAGAATACTTTTAATTATCTTGCTTTCCATTCCGCTTTATGCCGCTGATCCACCGGAGGAAACGTTTACCATCTGGGGAAGGATCGTAGATCATGGATTCAGTCCTATCGAATCATTTTCGATACAGGTTTTCGAACTCAATACTGTTACAAATCAAAAAAAAATAATCCAGGATTTTAAAGTCAGCGACGATAATGGAGAATTTTTAATAAAAAACCTCCATCCAGAAACTTATCTTATCGAAATTACAGTTGAAAATTACGCGAGATACTGCATCCTAAAAACAGTTGGAAATAAGAACGAATCGGTCGGAGAAATCGTTTTGCAAAACACCTGGTAAAAATCATAAAAAATAGATTCTTTCTATTGTTGGCATTGGTACTTTTCTTCCGAAAAGCGAAGGTAATTTATTCTTCTATTCTCTGCCAATCCCTTAAAAAGCCTTAAAACTGTTGCAATTTCATGTAATAGGCTGGCAGGTGTTTTACAACACATTAATCATAAACAGAATTGCATGCCTGCTGTCCTGCGAATAGGATCAGTAAGGGCGATTACTGCGTAAATCACTACTTTTACCTTCTCTTATTGGACTCGTGCCGATGTTTCGACCTTAAAATGAGCCGGGAAACCTTCCCTCAATGTAGCTGCTTAAATATAATACAATAAAAAATGAAGACATTCAAATTCTTAAAAAACAAGTATAATGTCGAGCTCCTAATCGACATAGGAACCTATAAGGACATTCCCAATTATTTTTTTGAAAGCGAACTGCACAATACGGATTTTTATGAGCTCGTATTTTTCTCCAAGGGAAACGGCTATCTGGAACTTGATCAGCAAAGAATTGAGATTTCGGACAATACGGTCCTTTTTATTTCTCCATTCCAAAAAAGAAGGTGGTTTTTGGACAAGTCCAAAGTGGAATGTCATTTCCTGTTTTTCCAGGACAGCTTCCTGTCAAGTTTCTTCTCTGACAAGCTATTCTCCTACAGGCTGCAGTTTTTTTACAACAAGACCAGGCCGCTCTGCCTGAAGGTCAATAACGTCTTCTTTTCGCAGCTGGCAAACATAAATCAGGAGCTGCTCCATGAGATAAAAACATTCAGGTCAGACAGCGAGCATATCATAAGAGCGCTGCTGTACTTTATGCTGATCCGGCTCAACCGAGCCTATTCGGAGCATTACCTTCTTTCTTCGGAAACCGAAAACAACAGCATTGCATTTATGTTCAAGGAGATCTTGCAAAGCGAAGTGCGCAAAACAAGAAATATCGACTATTACGCGCAGCAGCTGGGCATCAGCAGGGTAACATTAAATAAATGCGTCAAAAAGCAGTTTGGGGTCACTGTTTCTGAAATGGCAAATGAATTTCTTCTCTTTGAAATAAAGTCTGTTTTATCTTATACGAAGCTCAATGTAAATGAAATTTCATACCTGCTGCACTTCTCCCACGCAAATCATCTGACGCGCTTCTTCAAGGCGCAGACAGGAATCTCGCCGAAAGAATTCAGAAATGCTTATCAAAATGGTAGTTCTGTTATCTAGCCGGTACTTATTCTGTCTGCATGCGGGGTATCTTTGTAAATGAGAGTATTTTTATCGAAACAGCAAGCATCGTTATCGAGATCACTGTCAGATGCGGTCTATTCTCAACAGCAATCATTCAAACTACCAGATAATTAAAGACAGCCTTCCATGAAAAAGCAAGCCAAATTTGCATATATGCTTATTATGATAGCGCTCCACTGCTTCCTATTCGGCCAGCAAAAGCAGATGATCGAACTTGCTGCTCTGTACAGGGAAGCAAAGCTGGAATCAGCAAACAGGGAGATCGAAATCGTCCCGAGCGGCAGTGGAGATTATCTCAAAATAATTGAAAATAAAAAGGAAGGCATTGCATGGCTGCCTGTCGAAGACTTTAAGGACGGCACTATCGAAATTGAAATGCGGGGAAAAGACGTCTTCCAGCGAAGTTTTATCGGGATTGCCTTTCACGGCGCAGGGGATAATGATTATGATGCTGTCTATTGCCGCCCCTTCAACTTTTTTGCCAGCGAACCTGTCCGGAGAATCCATGCGGTGCAGTATGTCTCCCATCCCGATTTTACGTGGGAAAGATTAAGAGAAGAAAGGAATGCGGTTTTTGAAAAAGAAATCATCAACCCGCCAGACCCGAATGACTGGTTTGTCATGAAATTGGTAATTGACGGCAAGACTGTAAAGGCGTACATAAACAATGAAAGCCACCCTTCGCTGACAGTAGAAAAGCTGAACGATCAGACATCGGGAAAAATAGGGCTGTTTACAGCAGACAGCAGCGGAGGAGACTTTAAAGCCATCAAGATAAATTATAAAAAATAAACCCGCTGTCAAATCATTCCATGAAAGGTTTCATGGGCTGCACCTGCAAAGGGCTGCCACAATGCATATGCCGGCACGTGCTGCAACAGTTATGGCAGCCAGACAAAATATTACCAGCATAAGAGCGTATTCGGCAGACGACGAAGACCGGACAGAACAAAGTTTAAAGTTTACCTTAACAATGCAATAAAGCTTCGCAGGACACCCTTTAGTTTATCCATACCGCGTAATGACATGAATAGAGAAGGAAGCAAGGTCACTAATTGCTGCTGAAAGACGTAAGACGCAGAAATAATAAGCCAAACCATTCCATTTGGCAACATCTTTTATTTGATAAATATCTTTGTCAGATTTAAAATAACATTCACATGAAGCGATTTACTTTCGACCAAATCCCTGCAATGATGAACAAGCTTCATAAAAAACTAGAGCACTTGGAAAAACTTATTGAGCAAATCTCTCCTACAGCAGAAAACAGGGACGAACTTTTAAATGTGGAAGAAGCTTCAAAACTTTTAAACCTGTTGGTATCCACAATCTATACCAAAGTGTGTAAGAGAGAGAGAGATTCCTGTATATAAGAAAGGGAAACGCATCTATTTTTGGAAGAATGTGCTATTGGAGTGGATTAAGTCTGGTCGGGTCAAAACCTATGCAGAAATCAAAAAACGATATTGAGATAAAGGTCGAAAGTCCAGCATTAATCTAGATCTTCGACCTTTCTCATTTTTAATAACCGATTGATTGGAATTACAAGTATATAACTTATTGGCAGTTTGTTAGGTAAGCAAATTTTGCTATTTTTACATGAAACAATCCCACAGGTTGAATTATCTCAATTAGGATACTTTGTTTTAGTTTGCGATACTTTATATTTAATGTACCATAATTGTACCACTAAAGTTCGAAACCGCTTTAAAATAAGGAAAGTTACTTTCTGTTTCGCTATTTCACGAAGTGTCAAGCTCAAAATCAACAAAACTTTTAGAATAATTTGAAATAATCCGATCCAGTATTAACCTAAAACTACTAAATTAGCGAACTTTATTTTAAAATTAGACAAGATCGTGAAAATTAAAATTATTTTCCTTGTAGTATCGTTTTATTCATCCATGATGAATGCTCAGAACGACTTGTGTGCCAACGCCACCACAGTAACCCCGGGATTGACCTGTGCTACAATTAGCGGAACTTTTAATGGAGCCTCTCTGGAGGCAAACCCTTCCACCTGCGCTCCAAGTGCCTCACAAGACGTGTGGTATAAGTTTACCGCTACAGATCCTACTATGTATGTAGAAGTTTCTAACGCTACCAATATTGGTTTGGATGTCGCAATCGAACTGTATTCCGGCAGTTGCGGCGGAACTTTGGTCACCTGCGAAAACGACGCGACTGCTGCCCAAGGATATGAAAGTTACTTTAATACGGACTTTGTAGTTGGGCAAACCTACTATGTTAGGGTTTTGAACGTTTCTCCAAATGCTTCTATCCGCAGCTTTTCAATTTGTATAAGGAAATATCCTACACCAACCAACGATCTGTGCGCCAACGCTACAACCCTAACCCCCGGCGTGAGCTGCACAACCGCCAACGGAACTTTTAGTGGAGCCTATTCAGACGGTACCCTTTCCGCCTGTGCCCCCTATGCCTCACAAGACGTTTGGTACAAATTCACTGCCACAGATCCTACCATGTCTGTAGAAGTGTCCAATTCCATCAATATCGGTTTAAATGTTGCCATGGAAATTTACTCCGGCAGTTGCGGCGGAACGCTGGTCACTTGCAGGAACGACGCGACCTCTGCCCAGGGATATGAAAATTATTTCAACACCGACTTTGTAGTGGGTCAAACCTACTATGTAAGGGTATTGAATGCATCGCCTTCTATCTCAACCCAAAACTTTTCAATCTGCTTGCGGAAACATCCTACGCCGTCGAATGATCTGTGTGCCAATGCCACGCCACTCACCCCAGGCGCAAGCTGCACCACCGTCAGCGGTACATTTAGCGGCGCTTACTTTGACGGAAGTACTTCCCCTTGCGCCCCTGATGCCTCGCAAGACGTATGGTACAAATTTACTCCCACGGATCCTACCATGTATGTAGAAGTGTCCAATTCCATCAATATCGGTTTAAATGTTGTCATGGAAATTTACGCAGGAAGTTGCGGAGGCACTTTGGTAACGTGCAAGAACGACGCGACTGCCGCCCAAGGATATGAAAGCTACTTCAATAACAACTTTGTCGTAGGGCAAACCTATTATGTAAGGGTTTTGAATGCATCCTCTTCCATATCAACCCAGAGCTTTTCAATATGTGTACAAAAATATCCCACACCATCAAACGATTTGTGTGCCAGCGCCACCTTGCTCGCTCATAATTCCCAATGCTTCGCAACTTCCGGAACATTTACCGGTGCGTCTATTAGTTCGGCCGCACCCAACTGCGCGCCAGATGCTTCTCAGGATGTCTGGTACAAATTTGTGGCAAACAATACCAATTTGACAATTTTGAGTTCCAATTCTATCAACATTGGCCTCGATGCGGGTCTGGAGCTGTTCGATACCGATTGCTCTGGTGTACCGATGGCATGCGTAAACCAGGGAGGGGCTTCGTCAGGAGGAGAATCCTACTCTTCTCCTAATTTCGTACCTGGACGCACCTACTATGTGAGGGTTTTTAACGTTTCTTCCAATCTTTCAGTAAGAAATTTTTCAATTTGCGTTCATGGAGCGGTCTTGGGTACCAATTCATTCGAAACAAGTTCAATAGCCATTGTGCCCAACCCGGTAAAGGACTTTTTTGAGCTTTTAAATCTCGACGCTGCTGTCAATTACAATTTTCAGATACTGAACATCCAAGGACAACTGATACACCAAGGAACGCTTGCCCATAACAGAATCGACACTGCTAACTTGAAGCAGGGTGTTTACTTTTTAAGACTTTCAGATGGAACTAGATTTAAAGTAACAAAGTTTGTTAAGGAATAGTGAAACTGGATTAGCACATGAAAGAATAATACGGCACAAGCAATTTTCAAGCGTTGGCTAAATGCCCGACTACAGCGTTGGGCATGGGCGCGCTTGAAAACCGCTAAATGAAATACCCTGACAGAACTTTCAGCAGGGCTCATCGCCGAAGAATACTATCAGATGTATAATCGAGCTGGCGCTGCGTGGCATGCCTGAAAAGTCTCGCTTTATTCCTATGCATGCAGTGATATTCTGATCAGGTTCAAAGCACTTAACAATAATGGAAACTATCAATTTCTTGATGACATAAGCGCAGGTATGTTTTGAAAAAAAATGCAACACGGATGTATTGCTAAACTCTGCTTTCCTATAGTGCCTTATTCCTGATGAGCAATTGGCGGTTTTCAGATTCCATTGAAATCAGGCCGGAACAAATCAATCGACCAAGTTGGAAAGAGATTTAAGTTCTTTTGATCCCTGGCTTGATGCAAACGATCCCAAAAGCAAGCCTAAAAATTTTGAACCAAAAATTGTTACTCTTGCTTTTATCAGACTGGCCCTAGAAAATGCCATATTATTAGGTTGGAATATTGAAGCTAAAATTAAGCTTGCGAAACTAAAATATACTGATGGTGTTTTTAAAGTTAGAGAATAATAAACATTGTAAAGAATCAAAAAAATCCAATCCGCAAAAGCTTCTGCTAATCACTGCAATCATAATCTTATTGTGCTCCACTGCAGAAGATGCCAGGCCTGCTCAAGCCTTAAAACATTAAGGCAGTTTCGCCCTAGATGCAGTTGGCAAGCGGTTAATTCCCTTCGAATAAAGAACGGCGCGCACTTTGCAAAGATGCAAAACATCCGCAGCCAGCATTGAGCGAAGTAGAATAAAACACAATCTAAGAGAAAAATGTGTAGAACTAAATCGTGAATTGTTGAAAATTTTAAAGAATACTTAAGCTTTAACTTTTTACAACGGACTAATTATAAAATTTTTTTTATCTGTGTTTCTATTTTTCCAATCAATCTCAAATATTTTTTGGATAAGTTTGCGGAGATCTTTGTAATCGTTCGGCTTGCTTATAAAAGCATCAGCTCCGAGCAAGAAAGTGTCCGCTTGATCCTTTTCTGAAATTGAAGTAGAGTATATAGCAACAATTGGAATGTTTTTAAATTCTGGAACTTCCCGTAATTCTTTAAGCGCTTGCACCCCATTTTTCACCGGCATGTTTAAATCTAAAAAAACCAAATCTGGTACGTTCGATTTTTCCGCCATCATCCCTTCTACAAATTCCTGCCCATTCATAAATATTCTCAAGTCAATTTTGTATGGAATCTCTTCGATTGCTTCCTTAAAAAATTCTCTATCATCTGCATCATCTTCAACTAAAACAACTTTAGTAACTCCAAATTTATCTAACATAAAATTATACATTATAGTTTGCCTAAAAATAAAATGAAAATTAAATTAACCAAATATAATAATAAATTTAATTTTTTGAAATTGTTAGATATTTTTGCTACACGGACATTTATAGACGGTCAAATTTGGAAAAGTGTAAAATTGTATCTACTTACCTTTGATTAGGCATTTATATACTTTGACATACCAATCCTTTTTTAATCCTTTTCGTCTTTATTTCCATATAGATTATCATTAAAATCAGTCTAAATTTAGCTCATGATCCCATTTAAACTGATTTTTTATATTGGTACATTTAAGTACTTGACCATCATTGGTTATTATCTAAGTTTTATTTCTACAATTTCTCCATCTTTCCTAACCTCCACAATTTTGGTCAAAAGCGTACTATTATGATTGACATAATTTTGGCTGGTGTAGTAGTTGGTACGCCCGCCATAACTGTTGTAGCCACTTCCCGCGTACTGCTGGTAGGTGCCGCTTTGCGTCCAGTTCAGAACCCCCTCAATATAGTATTTTCCGGGCTTCATTTCAGGAAAAGTAAATTCGCCACTGCTGTTTGTAATTGCTTCAAGCCTGTAGCTGACAGCTTCCTTAGACAGGAAAGCATATTTCAATTTCCTTGGCTTTTCCTTTTTCTTTAGTTCTAAAAATTCACCAAAGTAAGGGGTAACGGGATACAGGCTAATTTTTATTCTATCGGCCAGAACCTTTTTGCCTGTTTTTATATTAAACCCGATGTTGTTGTTTGGCCTTATAAAAGCGACACCTTTTATCGTGCTTTTACCTTTCGCCAACGCTTCTTTCGCCACTGATGCCTTAAAAGCTGTTTTCGGGGTAAGGTAAATAGTGTCGTTTCTTTCCGGCTGTACATATTGCTGTGCAGATAATGTTACCGGACAAAAATACGCAGCAACAATAAAACTGCCGTGCAGTGCTTTGCGGATCAGGTTATTTTTCATAGTAGGTTATTTTTTGAATTGCAGGACAAACCGCATAATTATTTGGATGTGTTGCCATTATTCCATACAGTCCTGGCCAAGCAGCTAGAGCTGTATGGATATAAATTTTTGCTGCTTAGTAAGTGTAGTCGTGCGTGTAGTCGTTGTCGGAAGTGACCTGGACATTGTTTTCTTCTTTCACTACCTCGCCGTTAATCTCTGCTTTATAGCTAAAAGTGTAGCTCCTTTCCGCAGAGGTAAGGAATTGCATGCCCACACTTGCAACGCTAAGGGGTGTAACAGATTCTATAACATAGGTTTTCGTGCTTCCTGTAAATTCGTTTTCGCCCAGGCTTACAGCCCTTTCATTGGTTAATGTTGTACCGTTTACCTTCCATACTGTATTTTCAGAAGGGTTAGATTGGGCACTGCCTACTGCTACAAAAGACAGATAATCACTATCTGCCGCACCGTTAACGGTAATGGTAAGCTTGACATTTTTTCCATTTGCCGGATTGGAAGTCCCGCCCCCGTCATCACCGCTACATGATGCAAATAAGCCTACGGCAATCGTACATAGCATAAGCGCCATTTTTTTAATTCCTGATTTTGCTGTGATTGTGTTTTTCATGCTTTTTTAATTTTAATTGGTTTTCTTTTCTGTGCAATTTGATTTTGAAAAAGGTGTTGCCTGTTTATCAGATCAAAGGTCAAAATTTATTATCAACCGTTCAATACCTGTAATCAGGTAAAAAGACCTACCTGTTTCCGGGTATTTTTTTTCAGCAAAGGATATGGTACATTTAGGCAAATTTTTATAAATGGCTAAAAATAGTAAACGCGGCATATTATTTTTTATAATCTTGCTTGCTCTTTTTGATGCTGGTGCGCAGCAGTTCCTGCCGATAAGCCAAAAAGCCTACGCTGACAGCCTCAGTGCGGTAGTGGGTTCAAAAGTTCCAGATAGCAGCAAGGCAGGTGCTTATTACCTGCTTTCAGACTATTGGCGCGCTACAGACAGCATTAAGAGCAAAAATTACCTTTCGCAGGGAAAGACCTATGCGAAAAATTATCCTTATTGGAAAGCAGCTTATGCTTTCTATGAGGGCCAGTACTACAGTACAAGGAATAAGGATAAGGCAGCCCGCCTTTTCAGATTGGCACAAAAGCAGCTTGCCCTATTCAAGGGGAAGGATGCGTTACTGATGCAGGCGGCAGCATGGTACAATTATGCTATTGCCGTCAAAGACAGCAAAGGCTATCCCTATGTCATGGAGGTGCTCACCAGACACGCAATACCTTTGGCCAGGCAGTCGGGAAATGCTGAAAAACTGGCGCACTACTACTCCCAGTTCGGAACTATTCTAATGTACAATGCCCAGTTTGAACAAGCGGCAGTATATCATAAAAAGGCCATCGATCTGCTGCAAAAAGATGTACCGCGGTCTCCGGCCCTTCTTCTTGCTTACATTGCGGCAACTACTAATTATATTTACGCTGACAAGAAAGGGCCCGCTAAGGAGATGCTGGATGCGGCAAAAAAAATACTCTCATCATCTCCGGATTGTGTCAGCTATCCCTTATACTACCTGAGTGAAGCGCAGTATAACATTTACTTGGAAAATTTTACAGCTGCCATAAAAAGTGCAAGACAGGGTATTGTTCTTGCCAGGAGCCTTAACCAGCCGGATATTTTACAATTGCTATATTTCAGGAATTATGAATCGCTACTGCACCTTAAGCAGTACAAGCAGGCAAAGAAGCAGCTTGAAGCTATTGCAGGCGAAGGCATCTTTACAGAAGATGTAAATAATCGCAAGACAATTTATGCCCAGCTTGCAACCGTTAACGAATTAATGGCTGATCAAGAGGAAGCCTACAAATGGCTGAAAAAATACAGTGCCCTAAGCGATAGCTTGTCGGACATAAGGCTGAAGGAGACAGTAAGCACACTGGAGGCAAAATATCAAAATTCTGAAAACCGAAATCAGATCGTACAATTAGAAGCTCAAAAAGTACAGCAGGATATAAAGGTCGCTGAGCAGAGAAATTACGTGTTCGCACTAGCGGGCGCAAGCATGCTATTTTTTAGCATTGCACTATTCTCGTACTTGTACTACCGCAGTAATAGAAAGCTGATCCTTCAAAAAGAGCTGAACCATAAACAGGAAATTGCCACGAGGCAGCAGGAAGAAAAGCTTAAGATTACCAGGGCGGTACTGGAAGGAGAGGAAAAAGAAAGGGAACGCATTGCGAAAGAACTCCACGATGGCCTGGGCGGAATGCTTGCCGGGGTAAAAATCAATTTATCGGGCTGGGCCTCCAAACATCTAGCACCCGGGCAAAGAGCTGATTTTAATAGTATCGTGCTGCAGCTAGACCGCTCCGTAAGTGAATTGAGAGGTGTAGCCCGAAATCTTATGCCCGAATCGCTGCTTAAATTTGGGCTTGAGACCGCCTTGAAAGACCTTTGCGAATTTTTTATCAATGACCATCTTGATATTGATCTTCAAACCTACTCCATCCAAAAGGATCTTTCACTATCTGCGCAGCTTAATATATATAGGATTGTGCAGGAATTGCTCTCTAATGCAATGAGGCATTCTAATGCAACCGCTATTTTATTGCAGTGCTCGCAGGATGCGGCCGCATTTTACATTACTATTGAAGATGATGGCACGGGATTTAGGATGGACAGTCTAGCCAATTCTAAAGGCATGGGAATAAATAACATTCACAACAGGGTTGAGTACCTTGGCGGCAGGGTAGAAATTGAATCGGAAATAGGAGAAGGCACAACGGTTAACATCGAATTGAAATTAAATGGAAAATGAAACTATTACAATTGCAGTGGTTGATGACCACCCTATTGTTATCGAGGGCCTGAAACAATTGCTGTCCGGGGTCAATGGGCTGCATATTGCAGGATGTTTTGCTGACGGCAGCGGAATACTGTCCTTCATCAGGACCAATTATGTAGATGTGGTACTGCTGGACATTGCGCTACCTGACTGTAATGGCATTGAGCTATGCGGTGCCATCAAGACGGCATCCCCGTCAACATCAGTGCTTATGCTCAGTAACCGTTCAGAGCGCAGCATGGTAATGCAGTCGCTTCAAAATGGCGCAAGCGGGTATCTTTTAAAAAATGCGTCGCTTGAAGAGCTTTCAAACTGCATCAAGGAGGCCGCTACGGGAAATATCGTTTTTTGCCATGAAATCAAGATGATAATAGGCAAGCCGGGAGGCAGGGCTGAGCACAAAATCCCTAAACTTACCAAACGGGAAAGTGAAGTGCTAAAGATGATGGCGGACGGAAAGACAACACCCATCATCGCTAGGGAACTCTGCCTGAGCCCCCTGACTGTTGAAACACACCGAAAGAACATAATGCAGAAGTTCCAGGCTAAAAATGCAGCAGAATTAATCCTGCTGGCCGCCCAGCAACACATACTCTGAAATACCTTCAGGGGCAGAAGGCCTGGATCTTGATCAAATGTATAGCGCTCATTATTACATGTAAGTATTCCTAAAATTTAACGGGTCAAGAAATTGAGGCTGCGGGCCTGTCCCTGCCTTATTTCTGTACTGCCTTATAAAATTCCTTCAGCCTCCAGAAGGCAGGGCAATCTTCATAATTTCCATTGTAATTCGCAAGGGTGTTATAGGTGCTCTGCAGGAACTTTTCGCAGTCGGTGATCTTCGCCAAGGGCTTGAAGTCAAAAGTTTCGGGCGGCGGGTTGCTGTCAAAGTAAGATTTGATTTCTATCGGTGTCATTTTAAATTATGATTTTATATTCTTGATGAAAACACAGGCGCTCATGCATTCCTGAAAAGCAGCTGCAGCACTGCTGCCAGCCTGATGCCGGCCTTCTGGATCTGCAATTCAATAATTTTTGCGCTTTCGGATGCATATTTGTCCTGAATTTTCGGATTGCCGTACGCATAGGCATGGGCCAGGTAGCTTCTGGATTCCTCGCTCCATCCCACTACGTTGATCTTCCTGATCTCAGCGAGCTCTTCAGGAGCATACGTCTTGGCATTGATGCAGTCCGAAAGCTCGATATGCTGCGTGGAGATGATCCCGCTGTCCCAGAACGAATGCAGGTTGGTGCCCTGCCCCCTGTAATTGAGTTGCACTGTATTGCCTCCCTTGTCCTGCTCATAGCCGACATGGAGGGGCTGGTGCAGGTCGCCTACCAGGTGGAACAGGAAAAGCAGTTTCGTTTTTATTTCTTCCCGGTCCAGCTTGTCCTTGCCGCCAAGTTCTAAAATGGTATTGTTCAGGATGTGCACGATATTGCTTCCCTCCCGGTCGGCAGGCTTCGCACCTTTCGGAAAATTCGCATAGTGGTACGGCTTCATGAAATCCCTGCTCCTGTCGCCCTTGATGTCGTCCATCCAGTTGGCGGCTTCCTCCAAGGACATGCCGTCGAGATAGCCGAGAACGTTCTTTCTGGTCGCCTCGTCCAGATAGCTGAACGCTACCTGGGCCACCATGGTGTGCCCCTTTCTTCCCCACGCAAAGCTGCTTCCAGAAACCAGCAGCGCTAGTAGCATCAAAAATATCCTGTTCATCTAATTTATTTTTTTGCGAAGTTATAAATAAAATACGGCGCAGTCGCGGTTCCTCTGCAATTTCGGCGCTAGCAGATCAGAAGCAGCCGGCATTCGCCGTTATGTTCTGCTGGAGCCCTGTGGATGCAGGGCAGGAACTGCTGTCATGGATGTTCAACCGCCAGGCGCCGCAAATGCCCGTTTCCCAAGCTTATCGCCTTGGCATCAGGCAGGGCTGGTAATCCAGGCCGAAATAGCAGTTTCTTAAGAACAAGTCAAGCTCCTCTTCAGGAGCTGTAGAAGAAAATAAATTGACAAAACTGTATTGTTTTTAAAATCAGATATTTGTATCTTTATGTCTCTTTTTATGCATAAAGATTTCTAATTATTTCTTTAAGTTGCGTGAAGTGAACTATCAAAATTGACAGGCACTGATGCCTAATGGCTTTTATGAGTCTTCCACAGCTTACATAAAATTAATGCCTTCCAAAGCATATCAAATTGCTTATTGGAGTGAACTATCTAAGTTATTAGGATAAATTTCCAGTGACTTTTTCGAGTCTTCAATAAAGCAATTGATTTGTTAGTTTGCTTCAAAAAGACCGATTGAACTCTAGTTTCAATTTTTATTTCTAAAGAATCTATAAACTTGCAATGGATACTTATTTATACCATATAGGAGTTGATGTTTCAAAAAGCAAATTAGATTTTGTGATTTTAGAACGCCTGTCCTTGAAAGTTTTAAAGCATCTGCAGGTTGAAAATGCTGAGGAAGGCATATTTAAGATATTCAAATATCTTGAATATAAGGAAATCTCCATTGACAGCGCCTTATTCTGCAGTGAGAATACAGGCATCTATACCTTTCCTTTAACGCTCGCTCTTGCTTTGCGAAAAGCCGACCTTTGGATTATCCACGCCATGGAAATCAAATTATCCAAGGGTCTCGTACGAGGAAAGAATGACAAGACGGATGCAAAAGAGATTGCCTTATACAGCATCCGGCATTTCGACAAGCTACGTCTGTACAAGGCTCCTGTCCAGGACATCCAAAAATTGAAGCTACTGTTTGCCGAAAGGGAAAAGACATCAAAAGCATTGATGATTCTGAACTCTACCAAGGAAAACAAGGATTTTTCTTTAGCAACCGTATTTCATCCTATTGAAATGCTAAATCTTAGGATTCAGAACCATATAAAAGCCCACAGAACTGAGATTGAATTGAAAATGTTGGAAATCATAGACCGCAATTGCGCCCTTTCAAAACATTACAAGCTTATTACCTCAATTCCAGGAATCGGCAAGATGACGGCAATCTATTTGGTCATTACCACCGGCAACTTCAGCCAGTTTGAGAATTGGCGGAGATACGCCTGCTATGCAGGAATAGCGCCTTTCGACTACGAATCAGGTTCAAGCCTAAAACGCAATGCACGAGTACATCACCTTGGAAACAGGAAAATAAAAACAATGCTTAGGATGTGCGCACTGACATGCCTCAGGCACGATACGCAGCTAAGGGAGTACTATAAGAAAAAGAAAGACGAAGGAAAGCACCACCGCCTTATCCTCAACAACATTAAGTGCAAGCTTATCAGCAGGGTTTTTGCCGTGATAAAGAGAGGTACGCCGTTTGTAAATGTGAAGGGCTTTGCGAACTGAGATCCTTAAAAAGTTTTGCAGGATGTGAACAATTATTTTTTATTTTAAAACTGCATTCCAATATTAATAATATAATAGAGAATATTATTCCTCACCTTCATTAAGCTGTGGTAGCCGTTTAAATCTTCATCAGTTGCATTCCGAACAAATTTATTCATTGGCTCTAGCAGGTCTTGGATCTTGTAGTAGATGCAGGAATAGCTTTCGAGCATCTTAAAACCGACCATTTTATAATTTAGGTCTTCCAGATCAAATTCTACATATTCATGCAACGGCTTATCTTTCATCTCTTCATAGGTGGAATAGTTTGCGAATCTATAAATGTGATCCGGCACTGATATCCATATTTCGTAATTGGGATAAACTTCATCCAGGCTTTTGTGCATGAGTACTGATGAAAGCATCTCTAAATCGAGGCTTTCGAAAAGCATGATCATCTTGATGGAATTATCCTTCATAAGAATAGTTTTGGGAATGTAAATTAAGCGAAAGAAAATCAAATTGCATCGCTGTTTATGAAAAAATCGAAAAATACCGCTACCACAAGCCATTAAAATCGAAATACAGAAATTAGCAGCTGGCAAGATAAAACAATTGAAGAGAATGAAAGATTGCATACTTTAAGTGTACTTAGCAGGCGCAGCGTCAGGATTCGAGACGACAAAGGCGCTGCAAAAATTCTTGGGGTTCCTACTACAACGCTTGCTTCAAAAATGCTGAAACTTATTATTAAAAAAAATCATTATTAAGCATTTTATGCCATCAAAGCGTATTTAAAATAGAAAATATAATATCTTTGTTACCTTAACAAATCTAATGTTCTACTAATGTATACAAATAATGGTTTGTTTGAGTTTTGAAAAGATTGTACCCCTATTGTACCTTACCTCCTTCGGAGTACTGTTGATATTAAAAAGTTACTTTCTGCATCGGAAAATAGGCTTCACAAAACATCGCAAACTAAAACAAAGAATCCCAGTTAAAATGTCTTAAAACGGCATTTTGACTGGGATTTCTCTTTCTGCTTATTTAAGGTTCACTCAGCAGAAAACCGATAGGCCCGTAACCCTTCCCAGTTGCTGATGAGGCAGCGGAATTGCTTGGCACTAAAACCGCGTCGCAAGGAAAGATCTTTCATGACTTGAAAAAATGGGATGTTGACCGACTGCTGCCAATATGGATAAGGAATGCGAACATTGACAAACATATTACTTTCCACTGTTTCCGCCATACATACCCCACCTTGCAGATAGAATCTGGCACTGATATCTTTACGGTATCTAAAATGCTGGGAAACAAAAACATAAAGACCACTCAGATATATACAAAAATTATCGACGAGAAAAAAAAGGAAACAACCAATAAAATTTCGTTTAAAAAAGAAATTTTTACAAAAGGTTAAAAATGAATTTGTTAAGACTATCAAGCTAAAATTCGAAATTGTAAGATACTTTGTGTAGCAGCTATTTTAAATAGCTATCAAAATTGACGCCTATTATGGTTTCAAAACTATAATTCTGTTTTAACATTATGAGAATAACATAAGAGTAAGTAATCTTAAGGACGTACGAAACATACAATGTTAGATTTTGAGGGTTTGAATCCTTTTTTAGTAACTGCTACCTAAAAGATTAACTACGCAATATTAGGAATTGTAACATTTGGCCGTCTTCACTACTGAAAGATCAGAAAGTGCGGCTAAATTCAAATTATTATAAGCTATATTATTGCAATTTTCTTCAGATGTTCCATTTTTGACATTCTACGTGAGGATCTTTCGGAGGCGCTACGCCTGGGTTTGTTGCATCGATATACCTGCCATTTAAATATTTTTAGAGTTTTTATAAAATAAAAAACACTGCTTACATCATGAGATGAAAGCAGTGTTTTTTTTATTGTTTTTTAAAGAAAAATAACTGCTGATGCTTATTATTAAAGCACCAGCAGTATTTTATTTTTAATATTTAACTACTCTTTT
>Ga0247812_10000173_pt1 | contig 73024 bp, 127 predicted proteins | sample UWRJL149409B1_FD_178011 | JGI IMG/M metagenome (GOLD analysis project Ga0247812, IMG submission 178011) | Plant litter microbial communities from Arlington Agricultural Research Station in Wisconsin, United States - UWRJ-L149-409B-1 | ecosystem: Environmental > Terrestrial > Plant litter >... | reverse complement strand
GAAAAGAAAATAATTTAAAAACATATGACAAACTTAAAACTAAGCCTAGAAAAGGCACAAGAAGCCTATAAAAAAGGTGACCAGTCCATTAAAGACTTTCTAATTAACGCCTATGGCGAAGAACATTTCCTAGTCGATATTAAAGATAGGGTTCAAAGCTATGAAGATGCTTGTAGAGAGATTGGGATTACTCCCCTAACAGAATCAGATTTTGGCATCCTACCTAAAGAAGATCAGAAACGAGCATTTAACAGGCATCAATTAACAATAGTAATTAAAGCATTAAATCAAGGTTGGTATCCAAATTGGAAAAACAGCAACGAAGCTAAGTACTACATTTATCTATATCATGAAAACAGTGGTTTCTCTTTCCGCGTTGGCGCCGCCTACTGCCACTACGGTAGCGTTGGTTCGGACTTGTATGTTAAAACCAGAGAATTAGCCGAGCACTTAAAAACATATTTTAAAACACAATACTAAAACTATTTACTATAAAGACATGAATTTAAAATTAGACAAATCGAAAGCTATTGAAGCTTATAAAAATGGTGATGATGCTATTAAGAGTTTCTTAATTGATGCTTATGGTGCTGACGTATTCATTACTGACATTAAGGAAAGAGTAACCTCGTATGAATCTGCGTGTGCCATTTTAGGAAGAAAGGCACTAACTCTTAAAGACTTTGAGTTCTTAGGGGAAAGTCAGTCAAAAAGGCAATTTGCCAGACATAAAATAGCAACAGGGATTGAGGCTATAAATGAGGGTTGGGTTGCAGACTTTGAAAATGAAGACCAATACAAGTACTATGTGTGGATGTACAATAAAAAGCGTGGTTTCTCTTTCGGCGTTGACAGCTACTTCAGCCGCGTTATCGCTGGTTCGGACTTATATGCTGAAACAAGAGAAAAGGCTGAAATAATTGCCAAAGTGTTTTTAGAAGATTACAAAATCTATTTATACGGATACAAATAATCAAAAAGGTAGTTCAGATGGCTTAAACATGCAAATTGTATTAACCTTAAACGAAAATTAGAAAATGAAAACTAAACTAATAATCTTGCTTATCTCTTGTATAGGGCTGAGCTCATGTGCGGAATCTAAATTCTGTGCTGCTTATCGTGATGGACTAAAAAAATCTGATAGAAAATGAAAGAATTTAAAGGAACTCCAAGCCCTTGGGAGAAAGTTATCACTAAAGGTAATTCTATAGTAGTTAGAGGGGGTAAAAAATACCCGAGCAGAGATTTGTATGAAGTTAACGTAACACTTGGACAAATTTATGATGATGATTGCGGCAACAAAGATTGCTGTTGTGTTAAAGAGCATGCCAACGCTCAACTTATTTCTGCTGCACCTGATTTATTAGAGGCTCTACACAACACGCTAAATGCGCTTAAAGCATTTATTCATGATAAAGGATTAGCTTCTGAATGGGTTGAAGTTATACAAGCAGAAAAAGCACTAAACAAAGCACTTGGATTATGAAAGAACTTAGAGAACACATTAAACAACGAATAAGGGCTTTAGAGGATAAATCTATTGGATTAGGTATAAACCTCAAGTTTGATGAAGCAAAGCTATTACAAGAGAGAATAGACGAGTTATACGATGTAATTACGTTTATGGATAATGCCGCTTATGATGAGATCGGAGAAAAATTGAAATGAAAGATTTAACCCCAAAGCAACAAGAACGACATGATAAATTCGGCTGGGAATATTATTTTGAACCTCATACCGGGGAAATGGAATTTAGTCAAGTCCGAACCAATATGATGGAAGATAAAAATTATGTTCCTTACTGCATGAACTCAGGATGCCAGAGATTCAGTAAAACGAGTGTTATTGGAACTTTGAAATGCTCTAAGTGCGGCAAAGTAATTACTTATCCAAAAGATTTCATAGATAGGTTTAAATCTAAACATGGACTTTAACCAAACGATAAAGTCATGATGACAAAAACAATAATAGTACTAACCATTCCATTTATCCTATTCTTATGGGGGTTAATATGGAGTAAATTGAAGATTAAATAAATATATTATGATATACCACATCCCAGAACTTAAAGCCCAAATAGAGGCTAAAGACGATGAAGAGTTTGAAATTAAGAAAGCTAAGTTATTAGCCAGGAATCAGAATAGGGATATGAAAGGTGGGTACATGAAAAATTATGTGCCTAAAATAAAGGAGTTTTAAAAAACTATCCTATATTTGTTCTATGATTACACACCGTTGCAAAGTGTCCACAATCATATTACATCAATAATATAGAAATCCGAAAGGGTTAGTTGGTTAACAAAAACATATTTCAAGGCTTTGCAACGGTGCTTAAATCATGTGTTTACTGTTAATTTCAGCTAACCCTTTTATTATGCAATTAAATCCTATACCCACCTAACATTACCGAGCCTGTAGAGTGCCATTATAAACTCTTACACTCGGTTGGAACTGCTCGATTACGAAGCTAACAGACTTTGTCTTCAATCCAATTAGAGAGCGACTCTTAAATGAAACTTTTAAAGAACGACTAAAGAAACGAAAGCATAGGGTATGCACGTAAAGAGGGAGGGAATGTAGTAATACAGACCAAAGCGCAGTTGACTGGATTTTGATACTTGGGCAGCACTGTGATTAACAACCGATAGGTGACCGACATGACGGCAAATCATTGTTAAGTAAGATTAGATAAATCAATTGTTTTTAGTTTTTAGCGAAACAGAACTACTTGTATTTAATCTTACTCCTTCAAAGCTCCCTCAATTCAAGCAATGTCATTAATAGAAAAACATGAATATATTACAACAAAGGATTTATAAGTATTCTTTCTTAAAGAACATGGATGCTTTTATTCAGAATGAAGAGAGGTTTGATTATAGCGATAAGCATTATAAGAAGTTAATTCTTCGTTTTGATGGAGCTTGTGTTCCTACTAATCCAAACGGAGATATGGGGTATGGATGGGCAATCTTTAAAGAAGATGATGATATTGTCGCTCACGGATGGGGCTATTACCTATTTAACAATCAATACGAAACGTCAAATAATATAGCAGAATGGTCTGCATTGTATTTTGGCGCAAAATATTTAACAGACAACAATATTCTTTACAAAGACCTCACGATAATTGGTGATAGCGCATTAGTTATTAATCAATGTAATGGAAGTTGGAAAATCAATAAAGGCAAGCCTTACACATTCTTTGCTGAATTATTCATAAACGAAGTTAAACCTTTATTGAATGCGAAAACACAATTCATGTGGCAGAGGAGAGATAATAATGAGTATTGTGATATGCTATCCAACAAGTTTTTAGATAACCTTTAAAGAAAACACCCTAAACAATATAAAACATGGAAAGAATATTAAAAATAGAAGAAACGACATTTAAAGAAGATGGACATTGGAGTAATTTTGAAGGTTATGTAATTAGCACTACTGATCAAGTAATTAAAGTTGGTATTTCAAATGAACAATCATGTTGTGAAAGCTTTGGATATTTATTCACAAACGATGATACGAATGAATTTATAGGCTCCACACTTCTTAAAATAGAATCTGTAGATACAGCTTTAAACGGTAAAGTAATTGAGGATTTAGAATATTTAGATTGCGGTGGAGCGATGTTTATAAATTTCGAGACTACAGAAGGGGTATTACAATTTGTAGCTTATAATGCTCATAACGGGTACTATGGGCATGAAGCGGTTTTTATTAGCAAACAATTAAATATATCAGAAGGGTTATGAAAAAGTCAACTCAATACGCTAACGTACCCATGTACATCATACTACGCCACAGCAGATGGTTTAACACTCATACAGGCCAATACCTCACCTCAAAGCAATTAGAAGCTTACACCTCTCCTAAAGAGGTAATAACAGAACGTAAACTATCCCATGATCAGATTATTGAAAAGAGATGGGATTTAAGAATAGATTAAAATGAAAAGACATGAAATAACTATTGAGGGACTACTTGAGTTCCATGACCAATATAGGATTACCTATGCTACAGACTCAAAATCAAATAAACAGCTTTATTGTAAGCTTACAGGTTCATATGAAGTATGGCATAAAGGAGAAAAGATATTAGAAACGGTACAGCCTTTTACAGCAATAGAAAAATATAACTCAATTTAATAATATGGAAACTACTGATAATTTAACGATAGCCCATTTTATGGGTATTGAAACTACTAAAAGAAATGATGAATACGCTGTGTTTATGTATACAGATGCAGCCTTCCCTGAATACTTTAGATTAACTCAATTTAATACTTATCACCAAAAGTGGGGTATGCTAATGCCTGTATTAGAAAAGATTAAAACTATCGGTTTCGATTATGCTATTTGTAGTATAACTGTTAATGGAAAAGAATTAAGCGAAATAATGATCTCTCCCTTAATTAAAGACGGCAACATAGAAATACACACACGAACAGAAGAAACTCTTATAGAGGCTACGTATAACGCTGTAGTGCAATTTATCATATGGTATAACTTACAACTTAACGAACAATAACAATGGAAAAATCAGAATCAATTAAAAACATTGCACTAGCATTAGTAAAGTTTCACACTAATGTAGGAACCGTTAACAAGGGAAGTAACAATCCTTTCTTTAAATCAAAATATGCTGCTTTGCCAGACATCCTTTCAGAAATACATCAACCTTTATTAGATGCAGGATTAGTGCTTAGTCAACACCCAACAGGCAATCATGGACTAACAACAATTCTTATTCATGCCGAGAGTGGAGAATATCTTCAAGATACCTACGAAATGACTCCTACAAAGAACGATCCCCAAGGAATCGGCTCATGTATCACATATCAAAGAAGGTACGCTGTAGGGGCTGTGTTGTCATTAAATATAGACGAAGATGATGATGGTAATAATGCAAGTGGCAACAATAGTACAGCAACACCTAAAGCAGAAGAACCTAAATTACCGTGGTTAAATGAAAAAGACGCTCTTTACCCACAAGTAGTAGATGCAGTTAAAACGGGAAAAAGAACTATAGCAGACCTTAGAAAGACTTATGCCATCTCTAAAGCAATGGAAGCAACATTAACCGCATTAATCCCTAAATAACATGGAAACAGCACAATCAGTAATACTACAAACAGTAGAGGACATTGGTAAGATAAAAGACATAGAGCAATTAGAGGACTACATTAAACATCTTAGTCCGACACTTAAAACCAATGGTAGACTCAAAAGACTATTTGATAAAAGGAGATTACACTTAGAAGATAAATAATGGAAGAAAATAAAACAATATCAGCTCTAGATAGCACCTCATTCCTTAAACTATCAAAGTTAGATTTAAAGACTAGAGCTGAACAAGCTGTACAAGCAGTTAAAGATGGTTGGGTAAGTCCGATTGATGCATCTATAATGATCAAAAAGACTGAGGCGGTACTTGACTACATGAAAGAAGAGATAAAGCCTCTGGCGCTATCAGAAATGACTGAGAAGAGCCGTTCTGTATTCGGTGTAGACATTACTAAAAGTATGCTTGGGGTCAAATACTCGTTTACTGATTGTAACGACCCCATATGGAACGAACTTAACGAACAGAAGATTGCCTTAGATAAAAAACTAAAGGAACGTGAGGCATTCCTAAAAACCATTAAAGTTTCGAAACAAGAACTTATTGAAGAAACAGGAGAGGTAGTGACGCTATATGAGCCAATTAAAACAGGTACAGAAGGGTTAACACTTAAAGTAAAATAGCCATGACAAATACAGAAAAACAGCGCATAAACGCATTACCATTCATTCCTTTTAAACCTAGTGAGGCTATTGAATATTGGGAGTATAAAGAAGAGCAAGAGCGTACACGTAAGCCATTATCTTTTGACAATGAACCCTTAGAGTCTGAACCATTCTTTCATGGGCTGCCAGATGTAATCATTCAGTATCGTAGGCATCTTATAACTGCTTTAGGAGGTAAACAGTATGATGGTATGTGGAGGCTATATAAGAATATAAATAGACAAGGAGGAATTAGTCACTCTTTTACAGACCTACAGGAAGAGTTTATTACAACAGCTTCCGATAAGGCATTTTTTGATAAAATAGAAGATTACATTTTTTAATAACAGCACATGAAATATTTAAAAATACGGAACAACGGCGAACTAGATATTAGATTGGTGGCCTTAATGGGTGGCACAACTAAGTCTAAAGACGAATATAAAATTGGACAATGGGGAAGTGGTCTTAAGTATACACTTGCTTATTTGCTAAAAAATAACCTAGAATTTAAAATTTTCATAGGCGATAAAGAAGTTAAAGTTTCTACAGAAACAGAAAACATCAGGGATGAAGACTTTGAAATTATTTGTATTAATGGAGAAAGAACATCCGTAACAACTCAAATGGGTGGAGAAGCTTGGTTACCTTGGATGATTGTAAGGGAATTGTGGTGTAACGCTCTAGATGAAGGAGGTGAACAAAAAGAAACTACTCAGATAACAGATGGGGTAAAAGGCACAACTACTTTCTATATTCAAATTACACCGGATATAAAAGAAGTAATAATGAATTGGGATAATTATTTTATTCATAGTAAAGAACCAATGAGTGAAAATGAAACCTATAAAATTTATTCAGGAGGCAATGCAATTCGACTATACAAACAAGGAGTTCTTATTTATGAAGATAAAACAAGAAAAAGCCTATTCTCATATGACATTAGAAATGCCGACATAAATGAACTAAGAGAATTTAGAGGGAATGTATCTTGTCAAATGACCTATGCCTTAGCGACGGCATCAGAAAAGACAGTTCAATTCTATCTAGAGAACATAAGCGAAGAGTATTACGAAGGTACTATGGATTATGATTGGTACATGACTTTTCATCAAACATGGAGGAAGGTTATCGGTGTAACAAAAATAATCCATAAAAAAGCTGTAGAAGCTATTATTTCAAGAGGACTAGACTTTGATACTACCTCTTGCTTAATAGTGCCGGAGAAGGTCTATAAATTCCTTACAAAGCAGTTCGATGGTATCGGAGCGTTGAGGATTGCAGACAAAGTCAATGAGTTCTTTGAAATTTATGATGCTGAATTAGAATTAAAAGTTAAGCAAGGGTTGGCGATATTAGAAAGTTGCGGATACTTTATGCATCCTGAGTTGAAATTTATATTTGGTGTATTTGGCGATAAAAGAATATGGGCTAGCGTAAATGTTGATTCCAAAGAAGTAATGATTAGCGAGTGTGTAAAGAATAAAAGTTTATTCGACCTAGTTACTACTCTTATAGAAGAAAATGAGCATTTCAACACAGGATTTAAAGATCATACCAGAGAGTTTCAGCAACATTTCATTGATTTATTTGCTAAAACATTAATGGATAAAAACGAGGTTAAGATTTAAAAAGCATGGAAGAAGAGAAAGAGAGAAACGTTGGAGGTCGTCCGGAGGCAGAAGATAAAATGGTAGGAATGCCTTTAAGAGTAAGAAAGAGTATGAAGGAGTTATACGATTCTATGACTAAAGAAATTAAAGCTAATATTCTAAAGGGTACAAGGGAAGCATTTGATAAAGAAGTTGAAAAAAGTAAAGAAATTAATCATGGAAAAAGAAGAAGAAAGAGTTAAACACGAAAGTTTTGCTCAAATAAGTTTCAGTAGAATACAATCTAATTCAGCTAGGTTTTATGGAAGCGAATTACCGCAAGATCATTACATACAAATGGAGGTTCTGCCATCTGAAATAAACAGAACTCTTACACAAGACTGGTATTTTGCTCACGGGACTCCTTTAATTAAACTTAGAATGTCATCAGGACAGTTTAGTGAAATGATTACTTCTATGAATAGGGGTAGTGGCATCCCATGCACGCTTGAATATGTTGATGGTAGGAAAATTCAAGATTTACCACAACAAGAAAACCGTAAAGAGTTTGTTCATCGGAAGTTTGAAGACAGAATGAAGATGTTTGCCGATAAAATACGTAAAAGACAACTTGAGGCGAAAGAACTTGTTAAAAAGAAGACTTTATCCAAGAAAGATATTGAAGACCTTACACACCATTTAGATTGGCTAACAACCGAGGTATCTAGTAATATTCCCTTTTTTGCTAAATGTTTCCAAGAGACAATGGACGAAGTTGTATTTGAGGCTAAAACAGAGGTTGAGAATGCCATTCAACATAAGATTAGTGTTTTAGGTCTACAGGCATTGCATGAACAAAATAAACTATTAGGAAATGAAACCAATAACAATTAAGCATTCAGAAGAACATAAGGGATTAACTACTTTAATATTATCTAATAATGCTAAAATGTCATTCCCTACACAGAGGCTATTAGACTTCATACAAGAGCATGAATTGAATAGAAAGGACGAAGTATTACTTGTAGCAGGAAGCGGCATTGTAAGCGATCCTAATAACGTAGAAGAGGAAGTAGAGAGTTGGATTCCAATTGATCAATATTTAGATGAAAATTGGGATGAATTGATTTTGCTTTTTCATACACAGGTTTTAAGTAAAGATTAATATGGAAGATTTTAAAATAGCAATTGACACACTAAACTATATCGATTCCACAAATATAGACGAGATGCTTACTCATACTGCCATAGTTTCAGTAGACTCCGCTATAAAAGCAATGATTGAATACGGCAGACAGTGTGTTAAACTAGCTTTACAAGAGGCTATAAATAAAAGCTGGATAGACGACGAACAAACAATACAAGAAGTAGAGAATGAATTACTAAACAAACTAATATGACCGAAAGAATCCTTTGTGCGAGCATCCATTTCGACGATGGAAAAATACACGAGCATCAACCTAAAAACATTAAGACCGGATTTGTCATCTGTGGGCGTAGGCATCATAACTGTTATACTTCTTTACAAGCGATTGCAAAGACTTTAGGGATTGGCAATGAAAACGCTCTTAAACTAATTGAAAGATCTGGGAGGGACGTTCAGGGCTTTATAAATAACCTTGACAGACACGTAGACAGAAAGGAAGGCTATTATATAGCCAAAGCAGCTGGACAGATAGTTTATGGAGCAGGAATGGAAGATAAAGATAATCCAATGTTAATCAGTGAAAACTTATATTGATATGACAGTAATTGAAACAGCAATATACACTACTCTATTCTGGTGGAGTGTAGCTTATGTAGCATGGGTGGTTTATAACATTAAAGCTAAGAAAGATGAAAAGAATATTTGAAAAGGCTTTTACGCCACCATTTAAGGTAGATGATATGCTTGGTTGGGTTTGGGATGCCAATCATAACTTTGCCTTTCAATTCTTAATAAACCTGCCTAAAGATAAAGCAAGAGAGTTTGAGAATATAATTAACGGCAATGCTAAACCAAAAATTAAAAATGAATACAAACATGAGGAAGGAGTAATAAGTATAAACGGGAAACAACTTATTCTCATGAGAGGTTGGGGTTATTTAACTGGCACAGGAGGATTGAATTTAGATTCAGAAACCGCAGCAGATATTCAGGATGATTTAGCCGATTACATTGTGGAAAAACTTAACCGACTATGAAAACAGAAAAAGGAAACTTTAAATATGATGATAATGGCAAAGTAGTTTGGCAGTCATCAGAAGACGGGAGATGGAGCTTAGTAAATAACGTGCCTGACGAATCTAAGTACTTTAAGGCAGGCATTGACCCATACAGAGAAGATAGTGTCTCAGAAAGGCTTAAAACACTTGAAAAGCTTAAATCACTAGGCAATACTACTTTAGATGGTAGGTTGTATAAAAAGAAATAACTAAACCAACAGCAAATGGAAAGAAAGTTAAACTTATGGGTATTTTGGTATAATAGTATGGTTTACGAAAGCTCATCTTTTCCAATCTCTTATCACAAAACTAAGAAAGGAGCTATAGCCACTATGAAAGCACATAAAGCTTTAGAATATGAAGAACATCTTAAATCAGAAGAATGGAATAAAGAATTTTCAGAGAGTAATGGCTTTAAATATAAGCCTTCTAAATTTGGTAAATTCCAAATGTGGGAAGTAGAAAAATTTGAATTAGAAATATTAGATTAAATGTTCAGACAAAGATTTAAAGCTAAAGACGGTTCAGAACCGGATAAGCGAAAGATAAAATCAACCAAAGTAGAACAAGACGGGATAGTCTTTGATAGTAAACTCGAAAATTACTTATACAACCTTCTTAAAGAAAATAACATTAATTTTGATATAAAACCTGTATACGAATTACAACCAAGTTTCACGTATAGACACGAGACTGTTTTAGGCATGAAGTGTACCCCAGATTACTATTTGCCTGACTACGATGTGTTAATAGATTGCAAAGGTTTTGCGAATGAATTAGCTCCTGTTAGGTATAAATTACTTAAACATAAATTGTTTTTAGAAGGTAAAGAACCTAGAATAGAAATGCCTTCATCACAGAAAGCTTGTAGGGCTATTATAGAGTGTTTAAAGACGGGGTGGGTACTTGCAGAGCCGTTGACAGAAAGTGCCGCTACACAGCGTAAAAACAAGCTTAAAAAGAATGGTTTTACATGGCATGAAGGAGAATGGTCTAAAACTATATTGTTTGGATTGCGAGGCTGTATTGCTGCTTATAGGGCTGAGTATTTAATGTCTTTGCCGAAATATGAGTTTGAAGAACTTTTACTAAAACATAAATAAGATGGAAGTGGATAAAGCCGTTCGACTCGGCATCCATCTCTACAAGGGGTGAGAGCCTTGTAATCAGTGTTCATTCATTGAGATGCGTTAATTTAGATACGGTAGATATTCTTGGATGAGGTATCTACCGTTTTTTATTTAGAAAAATTTAAAGAAAATAACATGGAAATTTCACAAGAAGAATACAATGCCTTGAAAATAAAGGCTGACAAATGGGATGCTTTGGATAATCAGTTAGCCGAAATATATGGCGAGGGTGATGATGACAATGAACAAGAAACAGATTTAGCCGATATTGGAGAAATTTGCGCCATAGCTTTTGGTTACTTATAAAATAATATTCATATCTTTGATGTAATGGTTGAAACCGCTGTGGTAGGCAGGACAATCATACAACAACATCAAGATATACCCCTAAAGGGTTAGTGAGTTAACAGAGATTACCGATAAGCCCTACCACAGCGTCAATCAAGGTAATAAGTTACATTCGCTAACCCTTTTGCTTTTGAAACAAATTAATATCCATTATGATAAATACACTTGGCTACCCGAAGCGGTAATACAATCCGCTATTGATCAAAAATGGGAACGTTCGCTTTCAATACTAATCATCCTAAGAAAAACTTATACCAACCCTAAATTCTATAACTTTTCATATAGAAAGACAGCTAAGAAAACAGGGTTATCAATTTCTACACTACAAAGGCACATAAAGAAGCTTACCGAATTAGGGCTTATTACAATGCATAACGGCAATCTTTGTATAGTTGGGTCAACTAAACTTAGAAAGTCGCTCCAATCGCCTCTAATTGCCGTAGAATACGACAAAGACAAAAACAAACAGATATTAAATATTCAATTTACACGATTACTAAAAAACTTTAGGCAACAACACTATATTACCAACCTCAAAACTGAAATCATTAAACTGCAAGAGGATAAATTCATTTCTACAAAAGAAGCCAAGAAACTACTTAAAAAGAGAAATACCTATCTGCAAAACAAAACCGAAAAGTCAGAGGATTATTATAGCATAAGCAATAAAGGATTAGCCAATCTAATAAATAGAAGAAGTACAACTACTGGCAACAAAATACAAAAGAAGTTAAATGCCGTTGGACTGATCAAATCACAAAAGAATATTGAGATAGTTTCTAAGGACAAAATTAATATCAGGGCTTTTTATGAGTTGTGTTATACGTCAAACTACTTCTTGGGTAAGGACGGACTTGTTCGTAAACGTAAGCCTAACAAGATTACTATAATACACATGCAAGTAAGTACAATACAGTAAATGAAACACCCTTAAATTAACCAACCATGACCATACAACTAACAGCCACCACCTACAACAGAATAAAAGAAAATGATCTATTCATTAGAGACATTACAGTAGAGGGATTAAGTACTTATTGCTTTTATAACTTATTCAATAATTGAAAAAACAAAACCTAAAATAATTATTATGAAAAAGAGAAAAGATTATAAATTAACAAGGGTAATACACGAGGTTTATTATATAGAGGCTTATGATAAAAAAGAAGCTGAAATGATTGCAAGAGAAAGCAACCACCCTAGGTTAAGCCATTTAATTAGAATAAAGGTTGAATTATGCAAGTAGAACAGAAAACAGACAAAGGAGTGGTGCTTTTTGTAAAGGTTCCGGATGATGCAAGTGATTTAACCTGTCCAAAAATAGGTATTATTGATTTGTATTTTCAAACTAAAGTGCAATCTAAGCATGAAGAAGATAATTATATTTCAATAAGCTTACCTGATGTTGGTTTCGAATATATCGGCCTTACAAGCGATGTTACAGAATTGCAATCCATGAATATGTTAGATTATCAAAGCGATAATGATGAGCATCAATCACCTATATTTAAAGACTATGTAAAAGGCAAATATCATTTAGAACCTATACAATCCTTCAAATCCCTAATGCAAAAGTTACAAGTGTATGAGGTTAATCCTTACGGTGATTGTAGACCAAAATATTTCGATTATTCTTCTCAAATTCAATACGAAGGAGATTGCAAAGATTTCGATACAGCAGAAGAAAGAACTGGATCATGGCTCGTTTTATTTAAGCCCAATGAAAAGAATTAAACACCGTCCTATGAACAAATACCTTTTTGATTTAGAAGATAAAATATAAATAGATATGTATGGATTAGGAGAAATAACAAAAGAGAATCTAAAAATGATAGGTTTTAAAAGATTGGGTATGAAAAAGTGGAGATATTACCAAGAAGAAAATTTCAATACAATTACAGTAGATATATCTACAGAAACACCTTATGTGGAAATTGAATGCCTTAATGATAGTATGCAAGTCCCAAATGCAAAACATCTATCAGATTTAATTTCATTACAAACTTTATTTAAATAAAATATTAAAAATGGAAACAGCAAAATATCAACGTGGTTACAAAATGTACCTCGACAAAGAAAATACAATTGAATCTCATGCTAATCAATACTTCGATTGTAGAGATGGAATAATAGAGTCAGTGGAATACGTAGACCACGGAGGGAATAACCCTTATGGTTGGACTAGGTTGATGATGTGTGAAAATACAAAACACGAAAGCTGTGCTATTATAAGACAGACTGAAGGCATGGATGGGGTTTTAAAGGAAGAAGTAATGTATTTTGACTCTGATTCTTTCAACTTCCTCAAAGCAATCGTAAACGGTAAAAATGAGGTATTAGGAGGAAAATTTGAGTTACTAAGAACTTATTAACTGATGACAAGAATTAATAGCAAATGCAATAAAAACTAAACATCATGAAATATCAAAATAAAATAATTGGAGTTTCAATTCAAGAAACAGAATACGATGTTAAGGTGATATACTGTGTAAGGGTTGATAATAGTGTGGCTGAAACAGGTCAGATCCAAGTTATAAGGCATCTGTTTAGTCAAGGCTGGTTTGACGCTATTATTGAGTCTTTGCAAGTAAGATTTGTGGGTTTTGAAATAATGACTGAATATAAATAATTAAAATATAAATACATATGGGAAGTAAAATGTTTCGTAAAAACTACGAAGAAATAATCGAGGAGTACAAGCAAATGATTGACCTATGCTTTCCTAAAGATGCACACTTAGCAAAAAGCCATCTTAAATCAATTTTAGACCATTCATTGATACACGAATATGGAAAAAAGTAAAAATGTATTAATAGCTAATTTCATGGGATGGGAATTGGGTAGGTATGAAAACTTGCCAAGGACACTTCATAAAGATATTGGCAGTGGCGAGATTAGAATGCATTTAGCAGACTGTAAATACCATGAAGAATGGAATCAATTGATGCCCGTAGTAAGTAAAATCGAAACTCTAGGCTATGATTCCCGTATTGAAGGCAACAACTCTGATGGAGGATTTTTATGTGACTTTGTTGATATTGAAAATAAACAAATGGCATGCGAAACATCTTACAAATCAAAAATAGATGCTGTTTATAGTGCTGTAGTAGAATTTATAAAGGTATACAACGATGAAAACAATCAAATGGCGTAAAAGCAATACCTACTTCAAATCATTAGAAGCAAAACAATCAGAAAGGCTATCTAAATGTGGAGTACATAATAAAGAATGGTTTAACTCTCCTACTGTTGTAGGTACAATATTTAAAGAGGTAAAAGGAGAACAAAGGATATGATATTAGCATCCGAATTAAGAATAGGTAATGTTTTCAAAGGAATCGGAGGCATTCAAACCGTTTTGTCTTTAGAAGAAAATACCGATAGAGGCATGTGTAATTATTCAAGTGATGAACATAGATTAATGTATTCTCATTTGATTTTATGCCATCAAAACGGTAATCAATACAAGCCATGGGAAATTGAGCCAATCCCATTATCGGAAGAAATACTTTTGAAATGTGGGTTTGAATTATCAGGGTCTGTTCAGAAAATAGGTTATTTTAGACTTATTTATGAAGATGGGGGTAAATTATTTTTTTATTCGCACCCAATGTTAAAGATAGAACTTAAATATTTACACCAATTACAAAACCTGTATTTCGCATCAACAGGAAACGAACTTAACACGTCACAACTATGAAAACAGCAGAAGAAATATTTAAAAGACCAAATAAGAAAAACCTTGAAGATTGCAAAAAAGAAATAATGTTAAGATATGCTCATCCAAGCTTTAAAGAGCTTTGCGTGTCTTTAAAATCATTGCCAGCAAACGTTATCGAATCAGTTATAGATGATTTAGTAATTATGTACGCCCACGCTAAACTTGACGAGGCAGCGGAAAAGTCATTTAATACCGCTAGAACGAACCACTCATCAATAGAGATACAAATGTCAATTATCTCACTTAAAGACGAAGTATAACAGATATGATTACTCAAGAAGAATATTTAAAAGCTAAAAAGATAGTTGAAGAATATGAGGAGCAGGAATATGCAGATGGCATGAATAACGCTATGTATTGTGTAGAATGCCAAGCTTTAATTGAGCAAGAATGTATTTGTAATCATGAAAGAAGTTTTGATGACGATATGGATGAAGAATATGAAACAGACGATATGTAAACACTGTGGGGCTATTAATTCTCATTACTCATTTCAATGTTCAACACAACGTAAGCCTATCAAATCAAAGCCTGTATCAAGCGATATAAAGCCCGTAGAGAAGAGAACTCCAAAAGAAGATAAATCTATACCAGAATTAATAAAACTCGCTACAATAGTCTTTAATAAATGGATACGCCAACGTGACACCATCAATGGTAAAAGCTTTGTATGTATATCATGTCATAGAATAAAATCAGTAGATGTAATGCAAGCAGGACATTATCTGTCCGCGGGTAGCAATTCAAGTATAAGGTTTAACGATTGGAATGTAAACGGTCAATGTATAGAGTGTAATTGCATGAAAGAGGGCAACCAGAAAGAATACCGAGTTGGATTAATAAAAAAGATTGGAGAAGTTGCAGTAGAGGCTTTAGAAGAATCAGCAAATCTTCCTTACAAGTGGGATAGAGAATTTTTATTAGACATTATAAAGAAATACAAATGAAATGGAAATGTTTTAAAACCAGACAACAAATAATTTTCGAAAGGATACTAGAGTTAGATAATCAAATGACATTTTACAGCGTAGATTTAGATCATGCCGCGTTAACTAAAGATAAAAAAGTAATGCTAAAGACCCTTCACGATTACGAATGCATACAACGCGCTATCTCCCGAATGTACAATCTATATTCAAAGAAATACGATACCCCATAAAAACATAAATTAACACTAGCTTATTATAACATGAACAATATTGAAGCAACACAAGGATTTATAAGAGATGGGCACTTTTGGTATACTAAATGTACGACTGGTATTATTATGGGAAAAGGAGATATGTTTACGATAGATGACCGTAATGTTGTTAGGAGAACAAGAAAAAATGCACCAAAATGCTACATTCAAACGTACTTTAAATTTGTATTCAAAATAACTCGAATAAAATGAAATTCTATTCAGTAACACAATACGAGCATGGCGACTTTGCAAGGCATCACGGATACTTTTCTAAAGTAGAGAACGCATATTCAGCAGCAATTAAAGCTGTAAACCGAGTTCAAGATGAAATCATTGAAATGAGAAAATTTTGCCTAAAGGACAATATGAACTATGAAAACTATAAAAATAATATGGAACAGATTAAACTTGTTGACAACAGTACTATTGCTCAATGGGTAGGTAATTATAATTCTGTATCAATCACGATAGAAAAAACGGAGGATTAACATGAACAAGGAAAAATTCATTCACCAACTATCAGAAGATGCTCATGTAATTATTTCATTAGCCAACATGATCTCTTTAAAGTACCATGAAAACCTAAATGGATACGGGCTTGGTATGCCCATCCTAAATCAAAAAAGTAAGAAGATAAAGGAATTTGCCGAAGACATTAAAAAGTCTCTTCTAGGAAGCTTATTTAAGCTCACAGACGACGCTGATACGGTTAACTATGAACTCGCTGAACAACAACTCAAAGCCTTCACATGGTTATCATCTGTAGAACTTGAGCAACTCAAAAAGTATAACGAGAAACTAGCCCTTATTCCCGACTCACAAGTAAACACTCCAACATTAATAGAGGTATGACAAATAAACAAATAGTAAACGCAGTATCTACAGCCCTAAATATCCCCTATGAGCAACTTAAATCTAAAGATAGACATAGAGATGTATCGGATGCCAGATCAATCGCTGTAGCCCTTATATTAAAGAATACAGACATAACCTTAAAGAAGTTAGGTGCCCAATTCAACAGGCACCATAGTACTCTCATACATTCAAGAGAAAAATATGATGAACTTAGAGAAAGAGACATTAACTACGCTTTAAAAGCTGATGCTTGCCTAGACCTACTCAAATGAACAAGGTTGTATCAAGAATAGATGCTAAGTACTACTACCTAAACGGTAGGCTAAAAGAAAGAATCCCTGAAAAGCCTAAAGAAGAATCAGAAATACCTACTGTGATAAGAGTAAAAGCATCAGACCCGGATTACTTTGAAAGAAAACTATTTACAGAACACCTCTGCAACCCCTTTGGATATAAGAAAAGAACTTATAACAATGAGGAGATAAGAGATAAACTAGAAAACAGATGAAAACACTACATAAAACAATTAAGAGAAAATGGTTTGATATGATAGTTTCAGGCGAAAAGAAACATGAATACTTAGAGATTAAACCTTATTGGATTAATCGACTGCTTTGGCATGAATTTCGCAAAGATGTAGTTTGCTTAAATAGCCTTGAAGATGCCATATATGAGCTTTCAGAAAGCAATTCTATATTCAAAATGCCATCTATATTTAATACTACTTTTGATACTGTTACTTGCCGTAACGGATACAATACTGATTCTCCTTTAGTCGTTTGGGAACATGAAGGTACATCTATTGGAGAAGGGAAGCCTGAATGGGGAGCAGAACCAGGCGTTAAATATTTTATTCTTCATATTGGAAAAATAATTAATGTATCATGATAGACATTAAATCATTACGCATAGGAAACCTAATATTAGACCATACAGGGACTATTAGGGAAGTAGCCTATATTGGAGATACAATAGGGCTAAAGAATGACTCAGGAGGCACAGATAAGTATCAGAAAGACCTTATAATCAGTGGAGATATTGGTAAGCTTAAAGGAGTGCCTTTGATAGGAGAAATATTATTAAAGATTGGATTTAAAGAATATCCATGGTTTGAAGGGGCTTACATAAAATATAACGATTCACATTTGATGATAAGATGGTACAAAGATGATATTATAGCTTTTACTTGCTATGTAATGGATGGTAAAGAAGAAATGCTTCATAAAAATGTTAAACACATCAAAAAAGGTTTAATTGTCAACTTACATCAACTTCAAAATTTTTATTATTTCAATACAGGCCAAGAACTTAATACATCGGAATTATGAAAACACAAAAGCAAAATCCGAAAGGATTACATAAAAGGTACTTTATTAAAAAAATAGACAAAAATGGTAAGTTAATCCCTATAGATGAATTTGCAGAATACTTTGTCTTGAGGCTTGATGATTATGGTTCAGACCTTAACCACATTAAGGCCTGTAGAATCGGTATTCATGCCTATGCTAATGCTATTGAATCTACTATCCCACAATTAGCAAAGGATTTACGTGATCGCTATCCATTAATTTAACCAAATGATAAAGATAGAGTTTAAGGAAGCTTGCTAAAGGATATGAAGATAGACAGACAATCAGTATTCGATAGGTTTTCAGGAAAATGCGCTTACTGTGGTTCTATATTGGAAAAAGGATGGAACTTAGACCATGCAATACCAAAATGGCACTGCGAGGGTAAAATACCTATAGCTAACTTTAATGACGTACATTGTTTTGAAAACTATATGCCATCTTGCAGAAGTTGTAATTTGTTTAAGTCTGGCAATGGTATTGAAGGATTTAGAAAGCATATTGAATCACAAATAGAGACATTAAGAAGGGACAGACCCACGTTTAGAGTTGCGGAGCGTTTTGGATTGATAGAATGTAAACCCCAAAGAGTAGTATTTTATTTTGAGAAATTTAACAATAAAGGCGACTCATAATCCGAATCGCCTTTTACATTACTTCTTTGGAATAGACCCATACAACTGTTGATATGCTTGAGGACTAATCTCATTTGCCCCCCTATCAACACCTGCAAATCTAAAACCAGTAGTTTTACTACCTGCCCACCCATCTACATTACTAAGTCCTGGCAGAAAGTTCTTATCAAAGTCATAGGTGCTTAAATCCCCTGTAAATGCTTTATCCTGCAATTGCATTTGCCCTGCCTTAATCTTATTGATTAGCGTATTCCTATAATCAGCAATCTCCTCTTGAACAGCAGGAACATAAGCATCATACTTATACTCACTTGTTCCCTTTCCCTTATTATACTCTTCAAATAGCTGTCTGCTTAAATTAGTATCCCTAGCATCAAGCTTATTACTCCCCTCAAATCCTTTAGACTTAACAAAGTCTGCAAAGCCATTCCAATGCGCCCTTTCCTCTTGTGTTAGCGGTAGCCTTTTAGGCTTAGGGTCTTCACCTCCAAACTTATTCCTTATTGAGTTCAGCACATTGCTGTAAAACTTATCTTCTGCCATTACTTCCTAAACTTTAAATACACCAAAAACAATACAGCTAACCCCAATCCAAATATCACCCAATATAAACTCGAATTACTTACCTCACTATTCTTTATCTTCTCTTTAGTCCTTATAGTGATTATCTTATAGAATGTCTTTTCAAACGTCTTATATTGGAACGAATACAGGCTTTCTGAGGCACTTTGAGTCTTAGATGAATTATCAGTACTCTTTTGGCTTGTAAGCTCTGTAATTCGCTTAATTAGCTGTCCGTTTTCACTAAATAACTCTTCGATACGCTGATTCTGTTTCTCATCAACTTTTTCAGTCTTTTCTTCTACTTTGTTAACTGTAGTTGAGCTTGTTTGACTTGTCTCCGTACCTTTCTCAGTAGTCTTTTCTTCTGCTTTCTGTTCAGTCTTGTTAATTTGGGTTGATACCTTACGTGTACCACAGCTATTAAGCATAATCGCAAATAACAATGCTCCTGCAATAAGAACAACATAACCGCCTATTAATACGAACAATGGATTCTTAACCTGCATCTGTACCTCCTTTGGTTTCTCCCACAACAGGTTCAGTAGTAACCTTAGTTAAGTCTTCGCTAACCTCTGTAGTTACTTTCTGCTGATCTTGATTCTTCTGGTGTTTACTTCCCCATACAAAGCCTGCAATAAGAATAAGTATGTTCCAAGCATCTCTAACGCTATCCGTCTTATTTAATGTTACCGTACAGTAAAACACAAAACCTAATAATGTAACCCAAGCTAGTATCGTAAACAACTCAGGGAAAAATTCTTTAATCTGTTTCATAATTTATTTAGTTAAATATTTATTGCTTACCCAACCACTCTGCATGCTACCCTTCACCTGAATCTTACTCCACTCTCCGACTCTATTCAACTCATATACCTCTGTGCCTAATTTAAGCTTCGTAACGGCAGGATAATCTGTTCCTTGACCTCTACGTACATTTAGGTCTGCTGTAGTGTTGTAAAGCTCTGTATGAACCCCAACAGCATCAAACAACCTCTTCCAGTCAAATAACAAAAGTTTAGTTCCTGATGGATCACTCTTTCTAATAGGGGCAATATCCTCATGCCCAACAATCTCTAGCTTATAAGTTTCTACAAGAGATTTCACAACCTTACCCAATTCATCCATCTGAATATCCGTGTAAGCCTGTCCTCCTGTATTCTGAACCTCAATACCTATCCCGTAGCTATTAATACCCTCTAAACCTCTCCACACACTTACACCTGCATGCCAACAAGTAACATTAAACGGCGCTAACTGAATAACTTTACCCTCCCTAGACAACCATAATTCTGATGATACTTTAGATGTTTTATCTAATAGCCAATTTAAGCCCTGTGTGCCACTTGCGCCGTCAAAATGTATTACCATTAGCTTGTAGCCTTTTTTTGCCTTACCGATGTTGGGAGATGCCTTATACGCAACTTGCTTACCATCATCACCAAATAGAAAATTGTTTTGGACTTTCATAATACTTGTTTTTTATTGTAAAAGTAATAACTAATTGATAATAAACGAAGAAAGCCTTACATCCATCCAGACATAAGGCTTAAACCAAACAAACTTATTATGAAGAATTATTTTTTTGAATATGCCATAAGAGACAATGATATAACGCCAAACAAGGAAATCCACAATAATGGACTGACCACAAACATGAACAGTGGCTTTTGAAAAATACTATCAGTTGAGAACATAGTAATCAAAGTTAATGCAGTACATATAAGGAACATTCTAGCAGTAACACACCATACATATATGCGATTCTTCCAATACCATCTAATGTACCAAAAATCAAGCGTACAAGCTTTAAAAATAGCCTTTACCAAACTATATTTAGCCCCTGATATAAAATAAGTGAGCCAGACACACAACCCCATGATAATGATTATCGATACGTAGTTTAACCAATGTATAATCGTCATAGCTGTTCTCCTTCTTCTTTGTCAGACTCAGATAGAAATTTCCGTGCCATCATTCTTAAAAACTCTTTAAAGCTCATACGGCTAAAGCTAAATAGCAACTCCGAAATAACTACAGCCATAAATGAACATATAAATAAATAAACCATAATCCACTCACTATAGTTTTTTATCAACTTAGCATTCCATAAGGCCATAGCCAACCAACATACACTGCCAGTAGTCATTGCATTCCAGAAAACTAAAGCTAAAGTAAGTTTCTTACGCCGCCTCAAATGAGCTGTTTGAAGCATAAAACCAAAGATAATGGATGCAGAGCAACCAAGATTAAACAAAGCGTTTTCTGAGTTTAAACCCGCAAATGCTCCTGATAACAGTATTAATGCACCCATCCATTTAATGATTAGATTGACCATATTAGTATCGTCAACTTTTTCAAGTATAGCCATAAACCATAACATAAAATTTGATGTAGAGTTCATTTCGATAGGCTCTCAAGTATATTTGTTTTCGTAAAGGTAATTATTATTTTAATATTTAAAATAGTGCTTATAACTAGGTCTAAACAACATAACGTAGATAATCAAGGATGTAAACGTAAGTCCCATAGAAATTAAAGGCTTATTTAACCCTGCGCATATAAATGCAAACAACCCTATTCTACTATACAATGCAAACCTACATAAGTCCTCATACCTCATTATTGTATCAAACATTATCTTTTCCTTGTATTCTACAAACGATACCTTATACACATGACTAGGTGCCCAAGCAATAAATATAAATGTCAAATAATTTAAAAATAACCCTAGTCTCGGGTCTAAAGGCAATTTGAATATCATAGAAATAAGTAATAGCCCATAAGAAATGTAATAAAGCCAAAAAGCGGCTTTTAGGCCGCTATCTTGAATGAATCTTTTGTAAGTCATAGACTACCCTGCTTGAACAAATACACATTTACCATTTATCTCAATGTACTCCCCAATCATCCCCACAGGAGGTGTTAAAGTTGAGCAATCAATCTGATTAGTCTTGTATTCATATTCACCCTCTTTGAAGTTAAGATGTTTGTTAACGGGTAAATCTAAAATTTCTTTTGTTAGTACGATTTTTTTCATAATGTCTTTTTTTATTCAAAAATATATAAAAATTAGAATATTACATTCTCCTACATTAATATGTTACCTCTTGACCAGAAGTAAACGTTACAGTACTCCCCCCAGAAGTTGTACTTAATAGCCTGCAATAATATCCAGCAGGTATTTCTCCTTGTATATTCAACATAGATGTATCGTTCAATCCCACACTAATACTAACCGCTAATGTACGAGTTATCCCTGCTGAGTTAATCGTAGAAAAGTTGACGTTATCAGAACTTATTTGAAGTTGTACTGTCCCTGCTGAGTTCAAATTTAACAGACTCAATGTCGTTGCTATAGAAACCGTATAAGATACCCTAGTTGGTCTAGTAGTACTAGGTCTAAAGGAAGTCCCTAATGTTCTTGCAGGAGCATTATTGTACGTAGGAGTTGTTTGTTGTATCGTAAAGTTAGGATATGTGCCTCCTGTTGTTATTCCATTAGAACCCGTTAAGCTTACTGTTTGATCAGGTGCAGTATTAGTTATAACATTACTAGCTATTCCTATACCCGTTCCTGCTGTATACGTATTAACCACAGGCGTAGGGATATTTAAAGTAGATCCCACCAACGTCGCTGCTCCCGTCCCTGTGGTTGTAAGAGACAATGTGTTCTGTTTTGAGGCTAAACCACTTGTTAAAGCAGAAGTTGTCGCATACCCGCTTAAAGTGGTCGATAATGAACTATTAGTAGGGTAATTTGATAATGTTGTAGACAAACTTGCCGAAGTAACATCTCCTACTGTCCAAGACCTGTTTGAAGATAAATCAAAAGTACTTCCGTTTATTGTGATTGTTCTACCACTTGGTACACCGTCTGTAATTCCATAACCACTAAGCGTAGTTGGCTTACCACTTAATGAAGCAAAGGACTGTGCAGGAACACTTGAAATATATCCATTAGGATTTGTTGCCCCATTATAAGGTGTATATCCTAGTCCAGAGATAATTTCAGCACTTGATGGCGTGTAACCTATAGACTTATACAAAGGATCTGTAGAAGACTTAATAATGTCAAAGGAGCTTAATGTTTTTGAATAAGCAGGCACAGTAGGATCAATTTCTGTAAAACTAGTTAGGAAATTACTTGGGTTCCCCGTTAAAGGATAATACAACCCATCATTCTGAACCTTAGTTCGATAGCTCCCACTAACGCCCGACCATACAGGGTCTGTTTCAGTATAAGACGATATAAAGCTATTTGGATTACTAAGTGGATAATAAGTAGCATTAGCGTGAGAAATTGTCTCATATAGGCTTAAATTAGGCTTGTTTTTTATATAATCTAATGAAGAGGTATTCACTTGCGTATAGTCACTCTGAATCTGAGCAGATGGTATTACTGGTCTATTACTTAAATCATTATAATTACCAGTTGTTGACACCGTACTCAAGCCCGTTACCTTGTTTGATGGTAAAGAAGTTATCCAAGAAGGATTAGAATATGAACCCAACAATTTAACATACCTATTATCCCCTACATTAATTGTAGAATCTCTCCACCATCCAATACTTACAGGATTTAATTTTATACTATCTAATTTACCTGCCCACATCCTATAAGTAATAGGGTCTACCCATATGACATTCGGCACCAATTTGTTTTGAGGAATCGCCTGAATAGGCAACAAGGTTGTTGACTGGCTGTAGCCTTTTAAGCAAAAAAATACAGCAATAACAAAAAAGTAAAGTTTTTTCATAATCTAATTGTTTTAAATGTGAATAATTAATGGTTAATAAAAAAGGGACAACCTGTTAAGATCATCCCCTATATTTTAAATAAACGGAAGACCTATGAGCCATATACGTTCCACTGACCCGCTCCATCATATTGAATTGTTAAGTTTTCTCCTTGCATCAAGCTAATAGAAGTAGTAACAGTACCACCTTTATAAAAGGCATCTGTTCCACCTGCTGTAATTGTTAATATAGGGTCACTACCTGTAGCTTTATTATATATTCTATAAAAACGACCTGTAGCTGGGGCAGAAGGTAAAGTCCATGAAGCATCTTCGCTACCTTTGAAATTATAGTAACCTCTTTCACTCAACATTAGTGTAGTAGATGTTGTATTCATTGTAACCCCTAAAGCGGACGTAATGTCTTCTAATAAAGCTATATTTCCGCTCTTAGCCTGAAATGTTTGTGTAACGTTTGTAGTTAAATTAGGTTGTAGTACATTTAGTTCGAACCCACCATTAGCAAATTGAAAACCTGTATTTAAATATTTCGTCTGCTTACCTATCCCACCCACCAATATGACTCCTGGTTCAATACCTGTTGTGTTAGTGCTATTTATATATAAAGCAGGATCATACCAATACTTACTGCCATATATCTGTTCAGTTCCACTCAAGTGTACAACTGCATTATCATTAGCCTTTAAAGCAAGTCCTGTATTAACAGCGTTAACACTAGGATATTTGATCGCTGAGGCGGTTAAATCATTTGAAAGGTTAGTTATATACTGTCTAGCATTTAAAGCTGTTAGAAGGTCTGTTTGGTCGCTTAAATTGCCTGTTATTGATCCCCATGTACCGCCTCCTCCTAATACCTCCCAATTATTACTTCCTTTATAAACACCAAGCTTACCTAACGCTGTATTGTATCTTATAGCACCTACAGTATCTTTTCCTCCATTAAGAGTCCATGTATTGCCTTTAGGGACGTATAACGTTAGATACGCCTTTAAATTAGCGTATGATTGAGTTTGGTTATTAGCATTTGATCCGGTTAAGGGAACAGGCTTAGTAACAATAACATCATTAGTTTGCGCCCCAACTTGTAGGGCGCAAAAGCTTAAAAGGATTATTAATAGTTTTATTTTCATGTGTTAAATAGAATTAATAAACGTAAAAAGCCCTTGAGAAAGATTATCAGTTCCAATAGAATTTGGATGTACGTTATCGTTTGTCATAGTTTCAGGATTCCATCCGTAATCATCTGGATCATATCTTAAATCAGAAGGAAATGTTGTATTAATAAAATCTAATAAAACTGTTTGATCAGTAGTATTCCCATCTATAACTTCTCTTATAGGTAAGACATGTATGAATGTAGCTGAAGGATTTAAGTTCTTTAAATCCGCAACTAATTGTACATAATTATCTTGCCACTCATATGTTGGCACAGAAAAAGCTAAATCATTTCTACCAATATTCAAAGTTATAATTTGAGGAGAAACCTCGAACTCGGTTAAATAATCAGTAAGTCTTATTGTCTCTAGAGTCCTATTGGAGCTACCCCCATAAATCAATCTTGTTCTTCCCAACAAATCAGCGAGCTTCTCACCATATCTTATTCCTATTGTACCGCCAAAAGTCTTACTGTCTCCAACACATAAAATATATGGATTTTTAAGCATACTAGAAGTTATCTTTATATTATTGTAATTTATTTTATATGTACCAGATAAATCGCCTCTAGCAGGTACATATGCGAATTGAGGTTGTATGATATTGAAATCTACTTGAGCCATAGTTAACACTACTTCTGAAGATAAATTTTTGGTTACATTTTCATAAGTAAATTTTTTACTTCCATCTGGAAATAATTCAATAGTTATTTTGAAAAAATCGCCGATATCGAAATCCATTAATGATTCTGACAGATCGCTGGTTGTTCTAGAATTATCAACTTTTAATTGTGTAAATAGATCATCATACGTGTCGTTACTAGATATATAGCCTTTTATAAACCTTGATGTATTTGGAGAAATTGGGTTTGCTCCTACCAAAGACATTACAAAACCGCCTCTTGAATTAGATTCGGGTGGAACTGGGTTTCTTGTGCTATTTATATAATCTGTTACTTGATAGTTAACCTCTATTTTTAGAGTAACGTCATTACAATATCTTATCTTCTTTAAAACTAAATAATCTAAAAACAAATATCCTGGCTGCCCGGTTTCGGCTCCAAAGTTAACAAGAGTTGGATTCGATGACAGGATATCTCCATCAATCTCCCATTTTGTATCTTCACCTAAAGCAATGTCGAAATCATCAAAGTTATTCCAACTCTGTTTATCATAAAGAACCCCTAAAGTCGTGTCTGGGTCTACAGATCCAGTAAAAGCAACTGTATTACTTAACCAATCGCTAGGTGGATTACCTCCAATAGCTTTAACACGCATCTTGACTCCACCAATAGGTATATCCCTGTCGCCTACATAAATCTTAATTCCGTCCACTCCATCTTGGTTACTACTGTCGCATCCGGTAATCGCTTCTGATAGTATTTGATATTCAATGTCTGTTATCGGTCTTTTTGCCATTACAAATCAGGTAAGGTTGCTTTAAATAAATCGTTTTCATCATCAGTAATTGGACCATATGGTGGATTAGGTGTAACACTACCTCCGCTAATCACAACCGTCCGATCAACATGTGCTTCATTATATCCTGTACTTGCAGGACTTGATGCTCTAACCACTACACTCCCTGCACTAACAGCATGTAACTTACCACTAACAATAGTAGCTACGGCTGTATTTAGGCTTGTGTAAACGATTATTCCTAATGGGTTGGTAGTTGTAGCTATTAAAGTCTGATCAGCATCTCCTACAGTCATTGGAGAGGGTTGTGTAAACTCTACGGTTGGCGTAATTGGAGTAGGTGGTACAACACCTGATTTAGCATAGTTAACCGCCCTTATAACCTGCCCATCGTAAATAGGATTGATTAAGATAAAACCTCCCGTACTTAAATTAATAAAATCAACACCTTCAGTTAGCCAAGGGCTATTATCAACTTCTAAGAAAGGTAACCAACCTGCCCACAATGGATTATCATATCTTACTCTTCCATCTCCGCCTGTAGATGCCAAGTCACTCCATTCAATCAACAAAGGATCAGGTCTGTTATCTCCTCCACCCTCTTCAATTATAATGGTAACTCCATCAACTACAGCATTAGGGTCTATTGTAGCAACCCCACTATAATTGGCTATAGCCGTCTGTAAGCATGAGTATATCTTAGCAGTCTTATCATCTATTAAATTACGCTGTAAGCTCCCTTCTAACGAATAAATAAGATTGTCTATTCTAAATACCTCACTAGCATCTTTGCAATCCATACAGCCGCTCTTTTGAGATACATAAATATCTTCTATAAGATCAAGTGTGTATGCCTGAGCAAGTAATATTGTATCCTGTATTTGTTGAGGTGTTATCATTATGCTTTAAGGAATTTATAGCTTGCACTGATGTAGTTATTGGCTTTAGCGGGATTACTGTTTAACACTGCCTTTTGAGCGCCTGATAAGTATAATGCCCCCATAGTTAGATTATCACAACCTTTGCATTTAGAACCGCATCCACAATTAACTAAAAGTTTTTGATCTAAAAGGTTATACTCATACTGAGTTGTCACGAAATTAATTGGAGGACTCGCCGCAACACTAGGGCTTCCTGTGTAGATTAACTTTGCGGAAAAATATTGATCAGTTGAAACGGCATAATCAACAGTTAAACTACTCCCTGAAAATGTTATGGTTGTTATTAAACTTCCTGTGGCATCAATGTTATCCCAAATCTGAACCGTTCTTACATAATTTGAAATGGGGTCTGAGATAACACTTTCATCCTTAAATGTTAGTGTTTTAGCATCAGCAGATTGTGATTGTGTTACTTTCAAAGCCATTGTGTATAGATTTAATGTTGTAAATGTAGTTATAAAATATTATTTCTTGTCGTTACTATTTTTATCGTCGTATGTAATGTAATCCCACCAACCTCTTTTAAAGAATCCTTTAACAAATCCCTTATTGTTCTTGAAGTCTGATTTAATAGGTGGAAGTCCCATAAACTCTCTGTACAAATCCCTAACCTGATAAGCCATTTGAGATGAACCTACAGGTGAATAAGGAACATTGAATCTACCCCCAACCAAATCACCCGTTCTCCCCGCAGCAGACTTCTCTTTTCCTTTAGCCAAGTCCTTAGCAATAAGGTACATTCTCTCCTTATCCCCAAAGCCCCCTGCTCTATCTCCAAGCAAAGTACCTATAGCCCTTACTCTTCCCTCTGCTTTTTGGTTAGGATCAGTTAATAACGCAAGCATAGGGGGTACAACTTTATATAAATACTTATCCAACACCGGATGTTTCTTTCTAAACTTCTTAATGTCATCATCTGTACCCGAACCATAAACTGCTCCTGCTATAATTAATCCTGTTGTACCTGCAATAAGCGTTCTGCCATTAGCCCGATTAAGTGATGCCTTAGTTTGTAAAGCTGTCTGAGCGTCTTTAAGCCCTTGTACCGTACTTAAATCAAGCGCCTTATTCTTCATTAGGTTTGTATCTAACCATTGTAAGGGCAAGCCCATTTTCTGTAGTCCAATAACAGTCCAGTTGGCACCACCACCTGCAAAAGGATTAAGCACATTCTTGCTTAGAATGCTGTACATATTTAACCATGACGCCCTTCCCCATTCTTTACGTCTTATAGCATCATTCAAATCAGCCTCTATGCTTCGATTTAAGGCACCCAAACCTTTAGTGATAAAGTTATTAGACTCATGACCTAATCCTGTCCCTGCTGTCGTGTATGCCGCCTTAAATGAAGCTTCAACTAAATCCTTTGTAATCTTCTCTCCCCTTATCAATCCATCCTTTACAATATCATTAGCCATTCTAGCTATGTTGGTATCACTTGGAGATAATATCTGCTTACCTGCTTTCTTATTTACGCTTTCAATAATATCTTTAGCGGTGTTCTTAGCATCTTCAAAACTTTGTCCTGTTAATTTCTCATTAACATATTGAAGTGCCTCTTGCTGACTCATAGCATTTGGGTTTGACTTATCCGTAAGCACTCTAATTAAATTGTGTGTAAACTCTAATTCAGTTCTTTTAATCTTAAATGCACTATCTGAACTATCTAAGAATGCCGTACCTGTAACGGCACTAACATAAGCCTGATACAATTTATTAGGCGTTACACTTCTAATAGCGTCATCAAAAGCATTTTTAGTCGTAAATGGACTACCCACACCCCCGTACTCTTCTCCTTTATCCAATAACACGCTTTTATAAGCGGCCTTACTAAGCATTCTTCTTTGTGCCCTTAATTCAGGTGTATCCCATTTACCCTTTTTAAAAGCATCCTGAACCTTAACTTGTAAATCGTTATAAGCAGCAGATACCGGATTCTCTACGAGTTGTCCTAAAGTGTTTAACAACTGTCTCTGCATACCATTAACTAGGTTCTTAACAATTACCGTAGCCTTATACGCTCCATTACCACTGCTAAATGCAACCTTTTGAATTACTTTCTTAATGTCGTTTTTAATCTTAGCCTCTGCCGTAGATAAAGCCACATCAGAAAGTTTATTGCCATTAGCATCCCTTGAGTCAACTAAGTCAGCTAAAGACTTGTGTAAGCCCTTAATCTCATCAAATAAGGTCTGATCTTTAATACTAACGCCTAAAGTTTGATTGATTAACCTATCGTACGTATCAGGATTCTTATCAAATGCTCCTTGGTTATATAACTCTGCTAATCTTCTGGCTAATATTTTACTGTTGTTTTCTCTTGGAGTATTACGTCTTTCTAAGTCATTGGTAGCCTTTTCAATTATTGAAGCGTGAAGGTCGTTATACTCGTCCTTTAAAGCTTGTTTGATTTTTGCTATCTCCTCACTTGTATATCCCTTGTCGGGCAACACTTGATCGACTACTTTGTTAATGTTGTCTAAGCTACCCTCCTGCCCTGTGAGTTTCTTCCAATCTAGGATAGAGCGTTTCTCTTTTACACCATCTTTATTCTTGATGTTTATATCTCGACTATATCCTGCATCAATCAAAGCTTGTTTAACGGTAGGATCACTTTTATAACTATTAGTCCCTTCTTCTACATCAATTTTCTCTTCATTAAACCCATCAAGCATGTCTTGTCTGAACTTATCTTCGTTCTTCCATTCCTTACCATACTTCTCTTTGATTTTAGCAATACCCAACTCAATAGCATCAGCAACTTTAACTCCTGTTTTAATAGCTTGCTTAATAGTTGAAATACCCGCATCGATTAAAGCTACAGGAACCCCAATACTAGCATCATATGTTCTGCTTCTAAGCTTCTTTTGAATCCTCTCAAGCGCCGCAATTGTTTTATCTGCCCTTTGCTGTCTGCTAGATGGTAAAGCCTCGTATATCTCATCTATTCGCTTCTGAACACCGCTTTCTATAGCTTTCTCTATTTCAGCATCAGTTCTACTTTCTTGCCTAACTTCATATTCTTTGTTTATGTCATCAGGAGTAGCATTTACAGCTTTCTCAACCTTTTTTCTTTCTGTAATCTCTTTAGGGGAAAAGAAGTCTTCTGTTACTTGCGTACTGTCATAGCCTACTCTTGCCAATTGTCTTAATTGACCCATAGATGTAGCTCTACCCGTTTCTCTACCAAATGCTCTTGACTTGTCAGCAACTAACTTCTCTTGCTTCTTTAGCGTTAAGTTATCAGGGTCAGCCAATAATTGCCTATTCAAATCGTTTTCAAGCGTAACATACATCAATTGCTTTTTATCAGCAGTTAACGTTTTGCCGTTCTCATCAATGTAGTCAAGAAGTCCATTTACATATTCATCACCAAAGGCTTTCTTAGCTTCTACAACAATATCATCACCATGACGTAGGGCATCCATTCTCTTTTGAACGTTATACTGTCTCTCCTCATCTGTAAAGTCTCTCTTCTTTTCTCTGGCTTGATTACTTGCAGTATCGTTTAAATCTTCACTCTCTATATTTTGATGAGCAAGTCGATCTAAGCTTTTAACTTTGTCGTTTACTTTGACTTTTTCTGTAGTTCCTTTATCTTCTGCTCCATTTCTTCCTCCGTCATTTGAGGCAAGTTGTACAACTTCCGAAGGAACTTTAGCTTCTCCTCCAACGTTAGGCTCTGTAGGTATATTAACATCTTCTTTAGGCGTTACTGTTTCTCCTTTAATTACGTATTTAGGCTTTTCAACCTTTACGCTTTCTTCTCTTGTCTCTGCAACTGTTTCTTCTGTCTTAGGAACTTGTGTTGCTTCCACATTCTTACTTTCAGTACTAGATTTACTTGTTTCATTAGCCTTTCTTAAATTTTCTACAAATGCAATAGGGTCTTCATCAATCTCTTTTTTAGCCCTAGCCAATTCCTCAACAGTCATGTTATCGTCCAAATGAGTCTTAGTAAACTCTTCCGAACTTAACTTACCGTCTTTAGCAAGGTCATTAAGCTTATTTATCTCGTCTGTAACAACGTCTTTTGCCTCTGCGGTAGGTTTTACTGTCTGATCACTTTTGCTTTCATTTAAAGCTTCTAAAATGTTGTTTCTAAATTCAGCTTCTGCCGCATTTCTAACTTGTAAATCTGAACCCATTAGCTTGGCAAAAAATCCTTTACCTTTATTAGATTCAGATTTTAACCTATCATAAATATCATCATAGCTTTCTACACCATACTCTTTAGCTAAATTGTCTCTTATTTCAGCCAATTGTTGATCTGCTTGAGGTCTTATCCCCTCAAATTCTTTTACTTTATCATATTCTTTAAAAACCTCTTGAGATGTTGCAGATTTTTCTACAGGCTTGATTTCTGATATTTGTTTGTCTACCTCATTACTTTGCGCAGTTAAATCTTTTTTAATGTCATCAGATAACTCAGGGTCATTAATAGCCTCTTGAATTTTAGCTTTCTGCTCCACCAAGTTGTTTACCTGTGCCTTTTGATTAGTATTAAGTTTTTGATATGCCTCATCTATTTTGTCTGCATGTTCTTGAAGTTCATCTTGCAGTTGTATTTTCCGTTGAACCAATAACTCTTTAGAAGCATCTGATATATTCTCATTACCCAATGCCGCATTAGTCTCTTGTAAAGCTTGTTCTGTATTTGATACTTGAGATTTAGATAGATTTGCTATTCCCGCAACACCTCCTAATAAACCTCCACCAATAGCACCTGCAATCCCTGCTTTATTCATTCTGGCTAAGAACCCATCCCATTTAGAAGTTTCACTAACGTCAAATACAGGCTTACCAGTCTCTTTATTAACCAACAACTCTGCTCCTGCTTGTGCACCTTCTTGTAAAGCCTCCGTACCATACTCCACTAATGCCCCATCTAAAGCCTTAGCACCTCCTTTAACGAAGTTATTTGAAAGGTTAACAATTTCCTTATCTAAAAACTTAGTAAATACATCTCCCGTTACCTTACCCCCTGTTTGTCTTTCTGCTTGTTGTAAAGCCCTTTTAGCTATAGCGTTTGATATAGCCCCTGTCTCGCCTTTAAATATCTTATCAAACCCGTATTTCTCTAATGCTGATGTAACTAATCCTACACCTCCTGCAAATACACTTTTAGTTGTCTCATCAAGGTTTCTCCCCTCTTCTGAACTGTTAATAGATTCTAAAGCACCATCATAGCTTTGAAGAAACATTGCGCCTGCCCCTAATCCACCACTACCCGCAGTTAATGCCATAGCCGGAACTGAGTTTGCCAATCCACCCAAGGCACTTGTAAAAGTCTCATTTTGGTATTTAGCTTCTAAACCTTTATCAAGTTCTCCACCAAGTTTATTTGAGTACTCTTTTCTTAATCCAGGAGCGAACTCTTCTCTATAGGCTTTTAATACCTCATCCCCATTCTCTATTCCGTATATCTTATTGGTAAACTGAACTCCTAGATCACCTGCTCCACTAGCCACCCTTCCAATACCGTTTAACAACTCATTGTATAGATATGTAGCTCGATTACCCGCCCTATCAGATTCTTCAACTCCTTGAGTAATTGTTCCGTTGTCTATAGAGCTATTTTGAGCTTGTCTAATGGATTTTTTATCTCCTTGGTATGCTTGTTGTATTTTGAGGAGTTTATCCGACATAGCGGCATTAGAAGCGTCCTGAGCATTAACCTGTTGAACTAACTCATTTTGTCTTGATACAGGTATTTGTGATTGTAGGTCATTCCCCAATAATGGATTTACCCTTTGAGCATTTATATTTACTTCTTCTGGTAGAGTTACCTCGTAAGCAATATCATCTGTAGAAGAAATTGGAGATTGCGATACGGCAGATTCTAAACCAATTTTTTTTTTAATTGGGATGCCAAAATCATCCACATCAGCACTCTTTTGAGGTTGAGCTTTTTTCTTAATTGGTATTCCAAATTCGTCTAAGTCTTCTGCCATCTTACTTTATCTTTATGCCTTTGGCTTTTAATAATTTCTCGTATTCTTTTGCTGTATAGCCAGATGCCTCTGCTTTACTCGCTAATTCTGATCTGCTGATTGACCTAGGTGCCGTTGATTTAGGTGTACTGCCTGACTCTGTAAATATTTGTCCTTTTACTTTTCCACTAGGCTGTCCTGTCTGAACCTTACTTTCAGATATTTTTTCACCCGTAATGTCATTAAGCAGTTGATTCAATTGCAACTTAGCGTTTGGCTTAGTTTTGTCAACAGTAACGTTATAGGCTGGTATAACTTTAGTGGTCTCTTTATAATCTTCATCATCTGGTTTAAGTCCGTTATTAGAAGTAACTGTTTTTTTAGGAACTCTAATTTGAATTAAATTACCTACAGAACCAATCATTCCATCGATTTTAGACTTATCATATCCAGGCATAGCGCTTATAATAGCTTTTAACCTTTCTCCGCTTCCTGCAACCCCACCCAACATATCGTCAATGGTTTTCTGTCTATATAAAGCAACGTCGTCTTGAGCCTTTTTATCCTCAGCATTTGCTTTCTTTAGCATTGCCGCAAATAACATTTTCTCTCTCCAATCAGACTCATCCAACACCAACTGATTTCTTACTTTCGATAAAGGTCTTTTAGAGACCATATCAGATATAGCTTGTGCTTTAGCCTCTTCTTCCGGCAAAGTATCAAACAACTGTTTGTATTGCTGTTTTATAGCGTATTTAATGTCTTTATTGTTATCGTAAGCTAAACCATAGTTGTAGATTTGTTTTGCAGGGTCTACAACAGTTTTATACTCCAAATTGGTGCCCATTCTATTGCCAACCTTTACTTTAGCTCCCGTAACAGGATTAGCCTCTTGTTGACGACTCATTAAATCTGTATCAATCTGCCTAAACTGATCATCTACCTTACTTAAATCTGGTTGTCTTTGATAGGCTAAAGTATCTCTAATGTATCTAGGGTCGTTTCTTGAAAGAGTTTTACTTGCTTGGAATTTAGGAACAGTATCATCCGTGTAATTGTCTCTGTCTTTAGTTAACAAAACTTTTGTAAATTCTTGTTCGCCTTTAGCTAGATTCTTACTGTCGTTAATCATGTCCTGCAATTCCAACTCTTGCTTATCAAAAGCACTTTTAAGTTCAGATTTCTTTATAGGGTTTCTTTCTGCCTGTATTTTATGGAACGTGTTTTTCCAATCGTTATACCTTGAGATATACTCTTGCTTATCCGGCTCCCTTACTCCGTCTATTTTAACCTTATTTAAGTCATCTTGCAATACCTTTTGTTCAGCCAAAGCCTGAGCCTGTAGTTTAGCAGCATTTTGTAGATACTGGTTTACAGGTCTACTTGTGTCATATATTACATTGCTTCCAATAAGATTTGCACCAGCTATATCTGCCATTAGTAAAGTCTGTTAGTTTTAAATCCACCATTATATCCATAAACCCTAGGTTGAGCAGCAGGGGTTAATCCACCCAATTGATTTGGAGTATTGTCTTGACTACCATTACCGAATTGCCCAGAAGCAACACTTTGTCCTAATTGACTCAAATCACTTAAGGCCCCAAAAGCATTTGACTTTCCTGCACGTATAGTCTCAGATGCCGCTTGCGCATTTTCTCTGAATTTTTGACGATTATTCCAGTCCCAAACCCTGTTTTGTTCGTTGGCCAATTGTGCTCTTTGACCAAAAGCAAACCTTTGATTATTTTGTCTTGCGTTAGCATCCTGAACATCTAGGTTAAGCGTGGCATCATTTCCTGCTCTAACTAAAGAATTTAATCCTGCTGAGGGATTAGCACTCCTACCCAATGCAGCATATCCCCCTGTTTGATTTCTTTGAATGTTTTGAACCGCTTGATTGTATTGTTGTTGGGGTAATCCTGTATCAGCCATTTGTTCTGCCATAGCCGCATTTTTAGCTATGTTAGAGTTAACTAGTTCTATAGGACGAATATTGGCTTTAGCCATCCGGTTTCCTTTTCCGATACCTATTAAGCCTCCGATACCCTTTAAAATTGATGGCGCGGCGGCAATTCCTAGTGATGCTACTAATGGTAAAGGCATATATTATTTATTTAAGTTTAACAAATGTATTAATTATTTTCATCTTGTAACTCTTTACAAGCTAACTCATTGATTTTGTAAAAATTGTCCTTATCTAAGTTAAAGAATTTTATTACCTCATCAACATTGCAAAGTAATGGTCTTTCATTATAAACAGAACACGTATTGTCACTATTTAATTTCTCACATCTCCCTGTTTCATCCCAACTGTAGGGAAATGATAATTCTTTAACGTGTTTAGTGGCTTCTGCCGCACGTTTAACATTCTTACAACATAAACCACATCCACTGCATTTAAACATCTTAACGGCTCCCTATAGCGCTGTGTTCTGAATGAACATAAACATTGCTTAATTTTAATACTCCAACATTAACCTGTATTAGCTCAATTGTTATCCAAGTTCCTTTAAGTGGACTACCATTTATTAAATCAGGCTTACTCTTCATGAATCCTGCACTATATATCCCCTCTACATCAAATATTTCGATTTGAGTTACTCCATCATCTAGCGTATCCTTTAAAAAGTCAACATCAATCAACTCACTAATTTTGCCTAAACTGGTTTTTATCCCATCAGCAGTAGTTATCATTAGCATGTTGCTTTCATAACTAATAGCCTCAAATGTTTTTGGTTGCGTTTTCCCCGCATTAAAAGGAATATCTACGATGGTTGGATGTTGAACCCCATAGAAGTTGTTGCGAGTATTTAAGAGGCTGTGGCGATATAGACTGCCATTGTTATACGTAAATAGGTTTGTGAACAAAGAATAGCCGCAATCAGGGTTATAACCTCTCCAATCACTCCATTTATTATTCTTCTCACTCCAAACTATAGTATCCTGAGATTTTACATTTAAAACATTTGTTACAATTCTTGGAACAAAAACACTCAACCTAGTATTCGCATTTGAAAAGAATTTAGCTGTAGCATTTGTTGTAGCCGTTAGCGTATCTGTATAAAAACCTGCACCAGTTCTGTTCACTGATGTAGCCCCTCCTAAAGAAAGAACTACATAGCCTCCTGATATGTTTTTAACCTGATAGCTGACCTCATAGGTGAGTCCTGCTGTAATTGGGTATGTAACCAATCCTAAGTCTCCTGAATTACATGTTTCATGTACAGCATCAGTACCCTCTATGCTCCAACCCCTTGAATTACCTTGCTCAAGAAGATTTATTGTTATTGGCGTATTTTGTAATGTCGTATACATATGTTTTAAATTGTACAAGTTCCTAATGAGTTAGCCCTAGCTTGTCCCTCAATGTCAAAGTTTGCGTTATCTGCTGTTGCGGCTGCTGAATCTACATAGCCTTTAACATATGGAACGGTTCCACCTGTTGCCCCGCCACCACAATTATTTCTTGTAAAGTCTGCTCTATGTATAAATCCCGTATTAGCCACATCAAAGAAATATATATCTCCTGTTTTAGGTATACCCGTTATAGGTAATGTTGAAGCAGCCCCTACTGTTCCTGTGTAAGTAAACCCACTTCCTGCCTCAACATAAACACCTTTCCCAACTCCTGATGTATTTTGAACGTTTAATGTTAATGTATTACCATCGCTTATATAGTTAACCTTGAAATTATCCCCACCAACAGCAGGAACAACATCCAGTTTAGTTGCTGAATTAGTATTATCTACTATATCTAATTCAAAAACACCTGCTGAATTTAAAAATATATACGGCCTTAATAGTTTTGTTATAACTCCCGTCTTAGTGCTCTCCCCCGTTATATACATGTCAATTCTATCAAATGAAGAATCTGTAGTCACCGTAAAGCTTTGTAATGGATTTGCTTGTGTTCCAATTATATTATTGAATATTTCAGTTGTACTGTTTTTTACTATTCTCAGCCTACTTCCTGAAAGTGTTTCCCAAGGATAATTAGCAGGTAAACTTGTATGGATAATCTTAATTTTATTCCCTTTTACAAACACACCATTGAAGTCATTGCTTGTTTCTTGAGCTGTTTGTTGAATTATTAATACATCATTTCTTTCAATATCAAAAGATGCCTCTGTATAAGGGTTATTACCCCATGTAGTAGTGTAGTAAAACATAATTGCTGGATCAACTGCTACTTGTGTTTTAGCATCAAAACTATCTGAATATGCACCCACTGTTAAAACGGCGCTTGTCGTAACTTCATTTGAGGAACTTGTTGTTTGCCTAACAATTACTGTATCCCCTGCATTAACCATTCCATTCACACTAACCCAAGCACCTGAGTTAATTTGATATTCTCCCCCCGTAATACTGATTGGAACAGAAATATTATTTCCACCTATAAGCACAGAGTTTGAATATACTATTGTATTAACCTCTTGATCCGTTAAATCAATAAAATAAAAAGGATAAATAGTAGTCGTTCCAGGAGTGATGTTTATACATGTGTTCTTAGTAACCGTAGCACCTCCGTTTAAGAAACTAAATGTAAAACCTCCGTTCCCTGTATAACCTGATGTAGGGGTAAAAGTCGCAGTGCCATCACCATTTAACACAGTACTTCCATTTGAATTACTGGTAATAACCAAATCGGCAGGATTAATAACGTAGTTATCCAACAATTGCCAATCAGTTGTATTAAATACAAAGTTTGTTAAAACACCATTTCTATTCTCTATTGACAAATTAAACTCGTCATTAAAATTATCGTAATAACCAATGATCTTTAATCCATCAGCTTTAGCTTGTTTTAAGACTCTACGGAAGTACTTGGTCATCTTACCTGATATAACCTTCAAGCCATCGTATCCGTCCCTTATAGGTAGGCTATTGTTTGGGTCTGCAAAATATATAGTTCCATTTTGGCTTTCTCCATAACTCTCCTTAGCATTACCAATCCCAAAGTTCCCCGATAAATACCTTACGTAATTTAATAACTTATCAGATATAGCATACTGTCTTTGCTCTGCCTGATCTTCTACAATACTCATGTTTAAAGGAATGTGACCCACCTTTAACTCTTGAATACATATCAAATAATTATCCCTTACCCTAAGCTTTTTGATTGAACCGTAGTTGCTTGAAGTTTCCCCTGCACCCTCACCGTAAATTCTTTCCCCATAAAATCTGGTTATGCCATTTACCTTGCTACCTTGAATAAAAGTATCTGAATATCTTATAGACGCTCCCTTCTTTACTTTTCCTTGTTCATCATCATAAATTCTAGGTCTGCCTATAGAATAGTAATTGCTTTGATAGAAGTCACTAAAGTTAAAATCTTCAACTAAAAACTGAAATGCAATGTTTGGATCTAAAACCCCTGAATATGTTCTTGTTTTAAAATAAACGTCTCCATCTCTGATAGTGCCTTGTTTTACGCTATATTCCCCATTTACAACATCAAATCTTTCTCCTATCTCATAAAATAGCTGAGGATTATCTGTAGTAACACCATCCGAAACAGTAACTCTTTTTTTAGGTGAGTAAATCTCCATTAAAACCCCTACACCGTTTATATCAGCAACATTTAAGGAAGCAGATTTTCTAACCTTTAAATAGTACTTACTTACATTTGGAGTTACGCTTGTATCGACTTCAACATCTAAACCCACAACTTCAACATCAATAGCCGGAGAATCAAACCACTTAATAGGGGTGTTTGTGCCTGAAAAGGTAAACATCAATGTTACTCTGTCTCCTGCTGAATAATCATAGTTCAATATAGAAGATGAATTAACCTCATTGAATTTCCATAAGGAACTAATATTAAACACCAAGTAGTCAGCATCGCTTTTAGCATCACTATAAGCCCCATTAACGTATAAGTCTGTAGCGTGAGTGTTATTCAGCGTTAATAACCATTGATAGCTTACAGAGCCTATAGGAGGCTTGCTATTCTTTAAATCCCAATTTATTTGAGAGGTAAGCCCATGAGTTAAAGCATAGCTAGGCGTTTTAATAACAAACCTTTCATCGGTAACTATAGGGAAGTACTTTCCGTTAGCATCATAATTAGCCAAAGCCAATTGATAACTTGAATTGGATTTTAATGCGTGAATGCTTTTAGATGCTCCTGTTCCGGCATTAGCCAATTCTAACCTTGCAAATGACAATTCGTAATATGGCGCTGTCTTAAAGTTAATTTGATTTGAAGTAGCCCATGAATTAGGTATAGAAGCCGCTAAAGAAGCCAATACGGCCGTTAAATTATTATTTTGAGTACTAGGTACCGTATACACTGGTAAGTTGTTTACAGAAGCGTAATCCCTTATATCCCTAGTTTGAATAATAATCTTATCTCCCGTTTTAGGTAAACCTGCAAAATAGATGCTTACCGATCTCTCGTGACTATTTGGGATTCTGTCATTGGTAGTACTGGTAATTCTTAATGGATCAGGGGCTACACTATCAACATTTATTTTAGGATCATACGAGTTAACTGAAATGCTTACATCAGCCACAGGTCTATCGTATCCCTCAGTAATGCCCCCTAACACTAATATGCTACCATTAATCACTTCCATTGTCTCTGCAACATTTGGAACATAATCGTAAGGCAAATCAGTTTCAAGAACGTTTACATTTTGATAGTTACCATCGTTATAAAAAGCAAATGAATATATATTTGTAGCAGGGTCATAAGCCTCATAAATTTCCTGAGCAACATTTACTGTAGTATTAGGCAATGCAACTACTGTCGATCTTAAAATGTCTTTGATTAAAAACCAATCTAATAAATCATATCTAGCGGCAACCCTGATTTTTGACGTTCTATTGTTGCCTGCATCAACACTAACGATCATATTATTAGCTACAGTAACATCAGTTCCTTTGGCAGGTGTTGGTTCATCTATAGGAACTACTCTTTTACTTATTGTTCCCCATGCAGTAGACTCATTGTCAAGCTTACCCCATTGCTCCCTAAATTGAAAAAGTCTGTTCTTTAAAAGATTAACAGACCTACCACTATCGTTATTGTAAACTGCTTTTGGTTCTTTTATAGGCTGTCCCTTAATCAATGAGAAATCTTCGCTAATTAAAGAGCCATATGAGCCATTTTTAAGCCGTACAAGGTCGATATAATGTGGAGTTGAGTAACTGTCATTAAAACATAAATAACGGTCTTGTATGAGCTTAATATCGTTTATGTAGTATTGTGGGTCTAAATCAAAAACACTGATCCCACCACTATCTGTTTTATTGGTGAATAATACAGTTTCAGTTAATGTATCGTAGTCAAACTCTTTTAACTGCCAAAGACCTTGTGAATTGTATATAAAAGCATATCCTTTTCTTAATGTTGGAAATCCTGCCGCACCTATACATTTATTTAATCCCCCACCCAGCGTTGAAGATATTAAGTTGGTGCCTTCTATATTTGTTCCATCACCGCTTTCTGACTCAGAAGTACCTGTTACCCTAAAGTTATAAGCGCTAACATAATCGTTAGATTGAATATCATCGGTAGTGGAGTCTGAATCCATACCACCTTGCTTAAAATTTCTTGCTTCTATACTCATTATTATGATTTTGGTACCAATTTAGTGCTCACGCGCATAGAATGCTCTAATTCGTTCAAAACAAAAGGATTGGTTCTCATTTTTGTTAAACGCTTATTTCTGTAAAATTCTTTTTTAAATTCAACAACAACATTCATAGGAAATTTCTTTCTTGAATCTATTGCATCTTTCCATCTCAAATAAGCAATCATTGTTTCAGCGGCACGTACATCAATAGCGTAATCTCCACAACTACCATCAAATCCATCAGATAAATACTCTAATACAATTTTGCTGTGACTTGTTCTTGGGTCTAAGAATATTAATCCTTGGCCTTCATCAACCTTGTATTCGCCAATATTTGCGGTACCACTATTAGAACCGTATAAGTTATAAGTAACACCGTCGTAATAATAGTTGTTGTAATATAGCCCATCATAAGGAAACGGAGAATAATCTACACCCCCACCAATAGGGGCACCAACTAATCTGCTTTGTCCCCCTGTATCTAATGTTGAAAGCTGATTGTTTCTTTTGAAGGTTACAACCTCTCCCTGTCCATTAACAACACCTATTTTAGAATATTTAATGTAGTCGCAAGGCAAAGTGACGGTGCTGTTTGGATTAACATCCAATATAGCAGTTTTGAATGTCCCTGTAATATCCAAGTTAAACTCTGTCTTTAACCCAAAAACACCAATGTTCCATAATCTTAAAAACTCATGAGACGATTGGTCTGATGAGTTTAAAAATTGTCCTATTATTTCTTTTAACGTTATCTTCATTATGGGTTGCTAATTGAGTCGTTTATCAAATCTTGTTGTATTGGTTTTAAAGGCAATATCCTAGCCATAATCTTATCCCATATCCTTCCTTCGTAGTTCTTAGGAATTGTTAAATCGCTAGTTAATAAATCACTACCGCTTACAGCGCCAACCATTTTTATCGTAGCCGTATTAGCAGGATCAAATAATGGGTTTGATGTTTTAAATATTAATTTAGTCCCGTTTACCTCATATAAAGTTATGCCACACGGCAACCCTATTAAGTCTTGAGCAAAGGATGCCTGAGCTTTCATCGGGATACAATCCATACACGTATTCCCCTCAATCTTTACAGATATTATTTCACGACCGTTAGGCATACCCGTTGGGGTAGAGGGCAAAACACTATAAATTGTATTGTCTGTGTCGAGCAATAGTTGAACACCCTTAAACGTGGATATAAATTGGTTATTTGCATAGAAATTTTCTCCTTGATTTGAGTTTAATATCGCATCCTCATTAGCACACTCAGCAACAGCCGTAGCAATCAACTCAGCAAAGTATCTCAATGACTTAACCGCATCATCAGACGGATGAGACGCATAATATGTATCTCTAATTAATTCTGCTAATTTTTTATACGTTGTTGCTGCCATTATACATTTTCTTTAGCTTTAATATCATTTACTTGCATAACCGTTTGATCTCGCAAATTTAATCCTATATCTACGCCTGCCATATAAATCAACTCATCAATGTCTGCTGATGACCAATTTGGTTGAACTGAATTTGTAGCATCATACACGGCACGACCTTGCGATATAGTATAAGCCCATTTGGAAGGAGTTAAATCTTTTAAATAAACCAATGTTGCTGTGCCTAAATTAATCGGATAGAACTGTATGTAAGTTTTGTAATCAACATATATAGGGTAATTAGCATCAGGAGCATCATAGCTAGATGATAAATAACTACCAAGCCTATCATCATTAACTTTAGTAATAGGCACTTGAATACCCCCAACAGTATGCCTAATGCTATCTATGTGAAGTAAATCGCTTGTTTTGGTGTACTTACCATTAGAATCAATCGTAATCACTAAAGGGTCTGATTTGAACCTTGTAAGTGTATCTACATTATCCTGATTGATCCCGTATTGCTTATACAGAAAATTGAAATACTTTCTTTCTGCACTTGAAAATATTCTATTGAAATCATTCGGGCTTAAATTTCCATTATAACCTGCTTTTGTTGCCCTGTATTGCAATAACTCTTTGCAATAGTTAATATCTTCCATACCGTAATATTAATTGCTTAAAACAAATGTATGAAATAAACACAACAAAAAACGGATTGCCCAATTAAGAACAACCCGCCTCAAACAGAATAAACGGAAACTACCCTTGAATTGCTTTTAACTGTTCAAGCAATTTGATAGCGATTTCGTCACCATCTAATACTTTGTTAGCAATTTGCTCTGCTACATCTCCATTACTGTTTACCTGAAATAGGCTCTTGCCACTCTCATTATAAATCAACTTATTTTCTGTCGCTGTAATCAATCCTCTTTGAATAGCTGTTGAAATTGCAAACTTCACTTTAAATTTAGGATTGTTGAAGTTCTCCATAAACTGCTTAGGATTACCTTTGGAAGCTAAAATAAAATTAGTTCTAATAATCTCAGGCTCTTCATTCGTGTCAAATCCGTATAACTGCGCAATAGGAAGCATCTCTTCCACGCTACATGTTCTAGCTAAACTCTCCGCTTCAAAAGCTAAATCTGCTGAATTTCTAATGCCCTGGATTTGTTTTGCCTCATCAATTAACTCATAAACCTTTGGAGTGTCGTTTACAGGGTTTGTATTGCCTGCAAAAGCATCATTGGTAGTCAATGCCTCATACAAGGCTTTATTTGTCTTAGGGAATCTTAAAAACCCCTTAGTGAAGATAATATCATTCTTTTCATTGAAAATTTGATTCTTGCTAGGTTTACTCGTTAAAGTTTCTTGTTCATCCACCCAAATAGATTTGAACCCAAACAAATATCTCCAATGCCTAAAATCACCTGTTTTCTGATCAACCGCCACTCCTGCATTTGCTACAATGTAAATGTCTGGATATGGGTTTGACTCAATAAGTCCCGTTTTAGAATCTTTGGGTTTTAAATAATCAAACGTGTTAACCAATTTAAACCTCCAAAATCCAGTACTAGGCTCTGCCTTTTTACCAAAATTTGGGTTACCTTTTCTTGTTACTTTTTCTTCTGTTGCTGTTTCCATGTTGTTTATAATGTTAAAAAGCCCCCACCGATTGATGAGGGCTTAGAGTTTGTAATTCTAGTTACCTTTTGCGATTAACGCTTGTTGAGCACCAATTAACTCAGCACCAAAATAACCAATTGTAGTAATGATACGCTCTGCTTTTGTACCGCCACCATCTGAGAATAAACCATTCTCTTTCACATGCCATCTGTTAGAACCCTCGAAAGGAACCATATAGTTAACACTGAAACGTGGAGCCGATACTGTAGGGCTGTTTTCACCATATTGTACTTCTTTCTTACCTGTAGGCATGAATAAGCTGAAACGGTTACGCAAACCTAAACCTTGAGAACCGTAAGCTGTCTGCTCATCAAATAAACCATACTGAGTAAAGTTGTATTTACGTTTGTAAATGGTCATTGATTGGTAATCTCTGTTTAAATCAATACCTCCGCGAGTACCAGCAGCAGAATATACAATTCCACCATTGTTAATCTCAGTGAAGATAGAGTTTTGCATTTCGGTCATTGCGCTATCATCAGATAAAATGTCATACTCTTTAGGCGCACCAACTGAGTTTAATGCTCTGTTGATTGTAGAGAAGGTCGCTAAAGACCAAGTAGTATAATCCATGTTAATACCATTGGCTTGAACTTGTTTAATGATACCATTTGATCCCTCTTCAACATAACCCAAGTTGTCTGTACGTGTACCTTCAAAGATTAGATAATCCAATTCATAAGCTCTACGCATGTCGGTATCCAACATTTGTTTGTAGGTAAATGAATAGTTACCGTTGATTTGAAACTCTACTTTCTCAGCACCAGCCAAATCACCAATTGTATCATCTGTACGAATCTCAGTTACATAGTTGGTGTATTGGTCAATGTTTTTGATAATGGTATCAGTTTTATCTGATTGCTCACCCAAGTAAAGGAAACCACGTCCTAACAATTCATCTCCTGCATTTACAGCCGCACTGGTGTTAGCCAATACTGGTGTTAATTGAAATGTGTGTGCGTTAGGGGTAGTTTTGTTAGGAACCGCCGATACACGTGAGTTAACGCCTGTACGTGAGTTATAAAAAATATAACCCAATGCAGGTAGAGATTTAGTTCCTGCTTGCGAGTAAGAACCTGCTCCTACTGTTACAGTAACCGCCGCACCGTTAGCGCCTGCTACCGTTCCTGCTGCTGTAACAAAACCCATTGTACGTCCGTGTCCTTGGTACCATTTAAATTGTTTGTTGTCTACTTTACGGTAGTTACCTTGCAACATCGCTAATTGCGAATATGGAGCAAATCCATAAGTATCATAAAACTTGTTATAAGCATGAACGTTTACGATGTTCAAGCCACTAATTAGTCCAAAACGGGTTACCGATGGATCGCTGTAATTAGTAGGGGTGCTATTTGGAATAGTAATTGCCATTGTGTTTTTCTTTTAATTGTTAAGTTTAGTTAACCATATAATAGTTGTCCTAGGTCTACTTTTGGAGCGTCAGGAGATGTTGGATCAGGCTTGAGGTCAATGTTTTTTATTTCAGCTAACACTTCCTTGGTTGCTGTAGTTTTCATTTGCGTGGCTGCCGATGCAATAACTTTCTGATAGTTTTCTAAAATAAACAAATCCTCTGCAATTTTTAGAACATTCTCATTACCTTCTGCATCAATCCACCCTCTGTCTTGAGCCATTTTCTGACCGTTGTAATCTTTCATGTATTCAAGCTTCGCCTTCTTGTCTTCATCTGTGATTTTGTAAACAATTTCCTCACCGTTTACATTAATCTTTAAATCTGATAAATTAGGAATCTCAGCTTCTACTTTTGCCTCCCACTGCCGATTAAGTTCGTCAACTTCTTCTTGGGTAAGTGGCTTTTGAGATACAACCTCTTCTTTAGCTATTTTAGGGAACTCTATGGTTTTCTTTGTGTTTTCTAATGCTATCCTAGCATCCGTTGCTGCCTGACCCAATAGAACTTCTTTCATTTCTAATGCCTCATTATAGTCTACAGCTTTTTGATATTCTTCCGGTTCTAACTCTGGGTCGATCTGTGTTAAGTCTTTAGGTTGGCTTAAATTACCGTATTTAGTTTTAAACTCAACATCAATATACTTATCTCCCCATGTTGGGTTTTGAAGTTTCATTTGTCTTTTAACAACATCTACGTCAGACATTGTGTTGTAGTCAGTGTTTTTAGCTTTTAAGTACTCATAAACTTCTGAATCTTTTCCTTCTAATAAAGACTCAAATAAGCTTTTGGAATATTCATCTTTAAACTCTGGAAGCTTCTCAACTATTTTCTCTACTACCTTTTCTTGAATTACAGGCTCTACAACCTCGCTTTCAGGCTTAACTGGTTCTTGTACCACTGGTTCTGGCTTAACCTCTTCTACAGGCTTAATTTCATCCGTAGAAGGTTTTTCTTCTGGTGCCTGATAGACAGGAGCATCATAAATGTTAAAGTCCGATGATGGGATTGCTTGATCTGTAGTTTCCGCTACTTGTTCTGTTTCGTTTTCCATTGTATGAAAATTTTAATCAAAAGTATGTTTTATTATCAATATTTCAAATTATGCAGTTTGCATTTGCTGTTCAGGTAATTCTTCTTGTGGAATTTGCTCTTGCTCCGCTTGTTGTTGCATAGCCATTTGCTCCTCTTGAATTTGTTGTTCTTGTATTTCGTTAAGCTGAATTTCTTCTGAAATTATTTGATGGGTATTTTCCTCAATTTCTCCAACGTTAGCAAACACCCAAGGAGCTTGTTGCTGTACCATTTGTATAGTTGTACCCTCTTGAGCCAACATTCCCTCAACAACTTTAGATTTCAATATACTAGAGAATTTTATAAGCTCCCTAGATTTCTCTGCCTCTACCTTAACTTTTTCTATTTCTATTGCGTTTTTATGTTGCATTTGTGCCAATTCCATATCGCCTCTATTTTTCTCTTGAGCTGCTGCGATAGCTTGTTGAGTATTCATTTGGCTATTACGCTCTGCTTGTTCTGCATCCTGTTTTAGCTTCATTTCCTCTCTGTAGGCTAAGAAATATATAGCGTACTTGATGTTGGTCTTAGCAAGTAATCTAGCTTCTGTAGCGTCCCTTGTAGTGATTAATTTTTGACTTAGTGATATTTGTATGTTTTGCTCAAATAAAGCCGCTTCCTTATCATCTATAACCGCTTGTACCTTTACGTCAAAGTCAGCTTTTTCAAAATCATCACTTGCTTCTACCCTAATGTATTTTACCCTGTCTTCACCTAATGCCTGTACATAACCATCATAATACGTTATACCATCTTTCTTGCCATGAACAAGAATGTCTTTAAGCATGATTTTAGCTATTTTAGCGGCTCTTGTCATCATGTTGATGAATCCCTCATAAATATAATTCGAGGCGCTCTCACCTATCTGTCTTGCCTCTTGAAGCACTGTTTTACCTGTGGCTTGATTGGTGATATTACCTGCGTCTAAATTATTAGAACCAACGATTCTCATTAGCTTATCGTATTCAGCATTCCAGATTTGCATAAACTGCTCTAATTTGCCAGAAAATGGAACGTTCATTGGTTGAATTGGCTCTTGTCTGCTTTGACCACCAACACTATCATCAGGAATTGCTTTGTAATATTGAATACCCGTCTGCTTATAGATTCTAGTTAAATCAAATGGAGTTAAGTCTTCCATCCCTTCACCCAAGGTAATGTCACTCATAGTAGAAATATCTACCTTAAATCCATCAGGGGCTGCATTAGCTATGATTTTTTGCTGTTGCAACTCTACCAATTGCATTTTCTTGATAGAAGGAATCATAGTTTCAATAAGAGGCTTATTCTGCATCTTATCGTTATTGTACATGTATGTAACCCAAGGAAGTTTAACTTCTGTTAAGTTCTTATCATCCTTTACTTGATTCTTTACTAATCCCCATTCTAAAAGATAATCTGTACCTACAATCCATACACCGCAATAATCAACTTCATAAGCTTTCTCAATGTATTTTTTATTCTCCTTTTTTACTTTAACCTTATTAAGAACTTCTTTGCCGTATTTATCTTCTTTAGACTCATATACCAAGTTGTATAAGCTTTTTACATCTGCCTCAACTACCATTACCCTCCAAGAGTCATATGGCCTTGCTATAGCTTGAGAGAAGTTGTTATTCCATTCGAAATTAAATAGACTTGAATTGCCGTTTTTACCTGCCTGACTTTGAGCCAACGCAAATAATTTATCTTCACTGATTTTATTAGGGTATTTAAGTCTTATAGCTGAAATGTCCATGTAATAAACTTCACCTTGATAAGGGGCATCTCTAAAGTCATCCCACTCGCTATAACCAGATAAGATGTTCTCTGGCTTGGTAAATCTTATTTTTATCCTTCCATTGCCATCAATGTATATTTTGTGTTGAGCAATACCTGCCGTAACCAAGTCCCATAACGTTCTTTTCTTGATCACGCCACCAAAGTCATTATCGTAAAAAACAAGATCTATCCCTTGCTCCATGATTACTTCTTCTCTTTCTTTGTAGGTAAAGCCAAAATGTAATTCTAACTCTCTTTCGTTTTTTGGATCTTCATCACTAAACTCCTCCAATTCTATTCCCGCTTCTTGTTGTAGAGCTTGAATTTTTTCTTTGTTTTTTAGTTTGAATAAAGCATCGGCTTTGGCTTTTTCTTTTTTAGACTGGCTTACCGGATCAATAGAGTTGCACTGAATCTTTTCATCTCGCTGCATATAGCGATCGATCAGTCTATTTAGAATAGGAATTGCAATTGGTAAAGGGTCATAGGCTAGGTTTATAACAGACATCTCACCATCTAAGTCCAAAATATCCTTATACTCTTCCATCGGCTGTTTACCTTGAGCAAAAGCACGATTATAGTTGTATCTATTCGCTCTCTCATTTGCTCCTTCACCATTAAATCCTCCATTCCATTTAGAATAAATAGATTTCATAAACCTAAGTCCAAATTCTTTGCTATTCTTATCTGAATCTGTTGCAAGTATATTCGGTAAAGTGTTATCGTTTTCAGCCATGCCTATAATATATTATGACAAATGTAATGTAAAAATTAATAATATTTTTTACTGCGCTTTATTTGAAGTATTTTCTGAACCTTCTTAACAGTAGCCGTTTTAACAAATGCTTCTTTTAATCCCATTAATGCATATCCCCAAGCCATACATGCATCATAAACCGTTCTGTCTTTAGGATCAAAGTGCACCATGTCCTTTAATAGCCTTAAAAACTTAATTTTATGGATATTATTGTTGGCATATTCTACCATCTCCGTAGCATGTTGTTCTATACCTTCTTTGCTCTGTGGTGCAACTCCGTAAACCGAACTACCGTTAGAAAGGTTAGTCGTAATTAAGAACCCGTATTTCTTTACATAATCTACAGGAGATGCTAGTTTGTTTTGTACGGCGTAATCTTCCCAATCAATAGGTGAGCGTTCTGCAAGCATCTTAATGCCGAAGTATTGAAGCCCCCAATATATTTGTTGATGGAATAAATCCTTTGTTTTTGGCCTACCGACAAACATCGCCACTGGCATACCGGATGTTTCTGGATTTAAAGCGTCGAAACGTTTATGAATGATGCAACAGGCATCTGAACCTTTTTCTACCGTTACTTTTGTTGTTGCAATAGTATCTAGTCCGGCTACTCCGTATGTTGTGTTGTCAGGGCATTTAATGCTTCCTACGACAATACATTTATTATGTTCTTTAGGTAGTTCAAGGATGTACCACATTCCGCTAGGGTCATCAATTACTCTAACCTCTCCACTTTCTTCTTTTCTAAACGACATTCTTCTGCCGTTTTCCTTTTGCCCTTTTTTATCTAAATCGTCTTGTATTTTTTCAATTTGATCATTTAATTCGTCAAGATTAAACAAACAAGTGTTATTAGCGCCTTTAAATACTTCTTTCCATTCAAAAGGATACATTCTCACAACCTCCGCGTATAATTCAGGGTCATGTGCATTCATCTTTCTTGTTTCCTCTAAATATGCCCTTGCACCTATTTTAGGATTAGGGCAAGCTATTTTACCTGTAGAAGGGTCTTTGAAAGTTGATAGAAAATCTGTTTGACTTCTTGTTGGTGTATCTATTATGCTTTCTCCATATTTTCCAACGTACCCTAAAAGCCCCCTATCTCCCGATATAAAGAATCTTTTAAGTTTTGTTTGTGTACGACCGAACATATCCTTTTTGCCGTTTATGTGGTCAGAACCATCCCAAAGCTGCCTAAAGTTATCTCCACCTTTGTCACCCTTATTTACTGTAGAAAATACCGAAATATGCCCACTTACTGATGCCCCAACTACTAATGTTTCTGCTATCTTCGTAAACAGGATGTAAATATTAGTTTTTATATATTTCGCGCCTTCATCTAGAATAGCCCTACGAAGCTTTCTACCATCATATGCATTCTCTGAGGTATCCAGCCAATTTATACGATTGTTCTTACCTTTATCAGCATTAATAGTCCTGTTGTTGGATGATATTCTTTTAGCAGGTTTTGCAATATGTATTTCGCTGTCTGTTACTTTATTTAATTCAGGTACTAAGAATAACGGTAAATTTTCAAGACCATTCTTAATCATAAAGAACATTTCCTGTGCATCCTCTCCTGTTTTAGATACTATACCTTGGAGCGTATTATCTTCTATTATGCCTATTAATAAATCTATTGAAGCAGCCATTGATGATAAACCAACACGTCTCCCCTTTATTCCTACATCCCCTAAAGTTAAAGGGTCATCTTCACATAGTTGGTAGAATCTGAAATACTCTAATGAGGTTTCTTTGTAAATTGGATATGTCTGTTCTATTAATAATTTGAAGTAATTATGGAAGAAGTAAGCGTATTTATTGAAGAAAGTAGGAACACCATTAATCATTATCCAATCACCAACATGCAGTCTTTCTATTTCCTCCTCATACCATTCCATCTGCCCCTTTGCAGGGTTTTCATACCATAACTTTAATTTGTTCTTGTGTTCATCGAAAGGTGTTATATTCCAATCCCATTGCTCATGTTCTGTGCGCCTATACCAAACTTGTTCTGATTTTGGTAAATGACTGCCTCTAATTGTTGAAGGCTCTGGAAGAGGCGGGCATTTGTATTCTATGCCTTGCACCATGTATTTAAGGCGTTCGCCTTTTTTATATACTCTAGCTACTGGCATTTTTATGTAATTTGTCTTTTACTTTTTTCTGCATTACCTCAAATAAGTTTACTTCTGGTTCGGTCGTTGTTGTCGTAGTTTCCTCAGTATAGGTAATAGTTTCCGTTTCTTCTGTTTTGACACCGTACATTTTGTCTGCTATCTCTGAAAACTTTTCTATCTTATCTGCTTTTTCTGCTAAACTTAAAAATGAGTTGATGAATTTACTGCTAAGTTCAACCTCTGTTCCATCTCCATTCTGCTTAGATTCATTAATCATGTCCAGGTCGTCAGCTAGTTTACCTGCCATACCATCAATTGACCTTATCAATCTTTTAGTATTAGATGCACTAAAGCTTTTTACTTTATTCTCCAAAGCCTCTATGTAGTCATCTACTTCTTTATTTCCGCTTCTAAGGTTTGAACAAATCATCTATGTTTTCTTTTTTATTTGACCTAAATCCTGAAACGATTTTGTTTTCAGGTTGAACTCTGGATTTCTTTTTAAAGGAATTTTGCATTTCCCTATGTAAAATTGAATATTCTTTGCAAATATTCATAAAGGCATCTTCCCCCTTTTTTGTAGTCATGTATTTAATAGACTTACTTTTGATTCGCTGGAAGTAGCCCTTTTCTACAAGCATTTCGCCATATTTTATAGCGATGTAGTCTGACATACCAAATAAATAAGCCAGTCTTCTTGCGAACCAATTGTATGAGCTTACAATCACCAATAGCCTCATCTCATTTATGCTCAGATTTCCGTCTTTAACAAGCCTATTTAAGATAGGAACACCCATAATGGCATACAAAATGTTGCTGTTTGACGCTTGATATATTGGCTTTGTCTTTGCTATTCGTTTAGTTGCCAATCTCTGACCCCTTAACGAAGCGATATAAACAGCCTTTTTTCTCTTAGCCTTTGTCTTTTCCTTTTTAGCCAACAACCTCTCCGATGGCTTAATTTCTAGGTCTTGAAGTAATTTAACTCCTTTTGGTGGCATAATCTAGTCAATTAATTTAGCTACTATTTCCTCTTCCTTTAAAAAAACATAATACTTCCCGTCATATTCAAATTGATAGTTGAAATTATCTATGCTTTGTATTACGTCGTTTAATGAGATATGAGACACTTTGTGTGGAATGTGGGTAATTTTAACTGTTAAGTTCTTTTTCTTCTCTACAACGTTTAAAATTAGCCCTGATGATGAAGTGATTTCGGTTTCCATAATCTGTTCTCCCAAATAGTATCCATCCGGCAATTTTATTTCTCCATTTTCTATTTTGAATATCGCATATTCCAAATCTATAACAGTGGTTTCGTTGTCTAGCTCTATCGGGTCTTGAAGCTCATAAGCCATGTAATGCGTAAAGATTTCATCACCCTTTTTAAAAAAGCAATCTTCTCCTTCAATAGTTACCGTGGCTCTCTGTGGATTTACTTCTATTTTGTTTACGTTTTCGTTAACAAGCTTTGTTTGTTCTTTAGTTCCTTCTGAATGTTCCCAAGCATCGGGACGTATTAAAATAATGCCGTTTCCTAAATCGTATTCCTTTTTGTCTTTAGCGTGGAATTTAACACCCAATTTCTGTCCTACTAATTCCATTACTTATCGAATTTAATTATTCCTGCTTTTAACATTGTTTTTAAGCCCTTGTAGACACTTTTTACATCTTTCCCGTCTGATAGTGTCATCTGTACTGCTTGCTTCTTTAAAAGCCTTGTTTTCTTGCCGTTCATTTGAATTGAATTAAATCCCACCAATAGGTAAACGTGCTAACGAAATACAATTTTAAGAATTGTCACCTACTGATGGGAATATCGTTAAGTTGTTTACCATGTTTGAATTGTATTCTAATTGTTAGCATAACAAATGTAGATATTTTTTGTATAACTTTGGATAAGTCAAATATTTACTCACTTAAATCAATTTAAAAAAATGGCTACAGCAAATTTGATACCCGTAAATAGCTTTTCTAAGCTATCAAATCAAGAAACTAGCGCGACTGCTACTTCTTTGCTTTACATTAACCCACGAAACATTCTTTCGGTTACAACAAGACCAACTGCTTATCAAACTACAGGTGTAACAAATATTCTATATGAATTGCCTTACAACCAAGTTCGCTATCAGGTAAACTTAATTGTAACTGAAACTGCTGCTGCGGTAATGGCTCTTACTAACGCTTAGTAGAAAACCTATTTTAAGAGAAAGCCCCTTATTCTTTCGAGTATGGGGCTTTATTTTTAAATAAGATTTTTTTTATTCTGATGGGGTAGATAACTTACCTGCTGCTGCCATTGCTAGATGGTACTGCTCTGCTGTCTCGTAAACTGGCTTACCGCTAACAGGGTCGGCAACTAAAGGTTTCTGTAAAACGCTTAATTGTGATGCCGTTAGACCTGATACATCTCCTGCGTTAATCGCTTCTTTCACTTTCTCATCTTCCTTAATCACCGCTTTGCTTTCTTTACTATCGTCCATTTCTACTTTAGGAGATAGATCGTGAGTTTCTACAGCTTGTGAGTATTTGTAAGTTTCGTCACCATCAGCTAATCCTACAGGTGAATCACCAATAGTCTCTCCGTTGATTTCTTTAGTCTCTACTTTAGGAGTAGTCTCTTTTGATGCTACTTCCTTGGTTTGTGTTTTTGCCATGACTTTAGTTTATTTTTTTTATTTAACAATTGTTTCTTTACAATCCTAAGAGTAAATCTCCCTCTTTTATAATAACATAATCTATGCCATCAATGTTTGTTTCTGTTCCTCCGTACTTTTTATACAGCATGGTTCTTCCCATTTTAACGACAGTGTCTTTGCTCAGTTCATTGCCCATTGCTACTACCTTGCCTCTTAATGGCTTTTCTTGACTAGGGGCAGGTATATACAAGCCGCCTGCTGTCATTTCCTTTGCTTCTTCTCTCTCAAGAACTACATAATCTTTTACTGGTTCCATTTTACTCATGTTTCCGTTTTTTTTTAATCAAAGTTATCAAAATAATTTTAACTGCTTTGTTTCTCTAATCTCCAAAATATCTTTGAAGTATTGATCTCTTTTATTTAACCATTCCTTTCCAAATAGTTTTAGAAGTAAGGCTCTGTTGTTAGGGTTTTCTTTAATCATTTAGAATAAAACTTGTTGTGATAATCCTCGTTCATATATTTGTACATATTCCGTACCCATTTCACTGCCTATGAAATTCCTATTCGTTCTAATGCACATTTTTGCTGTTGTACCTGTTCCCATGAATGGGTCATAAATAATCCCCCCTATAGGGCATCCTGCTAAAACAGGCTTTCTTAATAGCGCATCATTATAGCTTGCATAATGTTTTTCACTACTGCCTTTTGTTGGAATATCCCAAAAATCTGCAACATCCCCTGGATTTTTTCCATTTTCATTGTTCCACTCTCTTACCCCTTCTCCTATTTTAAGTTCAGCGCCATAATTTTCTTTTCTTTTATTTCTAATGTTGCTTTTAGTAATATTCTTATCTCTTATTGCATCTATATCAAAGAAATATTTTTCTGACTTCGCCATTAAGAAGAAGTATTCGTGCTTTTTACTGAATCTATCCGTGACAGGTTCAGGCATAGCATTTCTTTTAGCCCATACAATATCATTTCTTACTAACCAACCTCTATCAATACATCCAATAGCAAACCTATGAGGTATTAGTAATAAGGATTTATTAATTGACTTAGGTTGATTAACTTTTTGGTAACGAGTATGCTCACTCTCTTTGCTTTTAACTGGATTCTTCATATTTCCTGATTGAGTTCCGTATGTATCTCCTAAATTAATCCATACAGTCCCTGTCTTTTTTAAAACCCTAAATATTTCATCCATCATAGACCATAAATTTTCAAGGTACAATTCAAACGTAGGTTCTAATCCCCATTGCCCTTCGTATCCGTAGTCCCTAAGTTGCCAATATGGTGGAGATGTTATTACGCAATCAATGCTTTCATCTGACATACGAGATAATGTATCTAGGCATGACTCATTATATATTTTGTTTAGTTCAATCATATTGCTATTATTTTTAATTTTACAATCTTAATCTTTCTACAGCTAATATTAACTCTTCTAAAGCTTTCATAACCTTTTTTGTAGTTACATCCACCTCTTCACATTCAATTACGCCATTCCCAATAATTGATTCTATTTTGTCGTTTAATTTCTTTCTGTCTATTTTCATGATACGAATGCTAATAATTGTTCTAATTCAAATTTGTCCTCAACTACAACAGTTATGTAGTCAGAGTCAACATCAAGTCTTGTTAATTTAACTTCAAATGTACAGTCGATAAGGATGTGAAATTTTTCATTCCTGAAATTCCAATCTATTCCCCAAGGACTACCTGATCCATCACTTTCTTCAATAAATCCTAAAGCTATAAAGTCATCTGTTGTAACTCCGCTTTGTAATAGTTTTATGTTTGTCATACTGCTCTCCTTAATGTTTTCTTCTTTTCTGTGTTAATTTTTATTTCACTTTTTGGTATAGGGGTTATTTTCTTTTCTTTTTGCTTAACCATCAGTATTTCTCTTACAAACGTGTGGAACTTGCCGTTTTCATCCACAAAGCAATCTTCACTCATATTTGGCTTTTCATATTCCTCACATTTAGTGCCTACCAGCCTATATTTAACCCCATTTGCTATGAACTGCATAAACCCATAGCTATAATCTGTATTTAATAATTTATTCATCTTCTGTTGCCATAAAACTCTCCATGCTTTCAATTTTTAATTCTAACTCTTTAATGCGATCTAAAAGAAGTCCGTTTTGCCTATTTTTAAGCGATATGAGCGACTTTATAACCTCTTCCCTTCCAACTACCCTCTCGAATACTTTTATTGCGCTACGCATTATGTTTATGCGTTCTAATTTGTCCTCAACCTTAGCATTGCAGTTAGCTTTTATATTTTCCCTCTCTTCATAAGTTTTTCCTTTTGAAACTTGCTCTGTCAAGTACTTCAAAATATCAAATTCAAAATCCATAGCAATCCCCTTTATCAAACTAAGAGCAATAGAAGACTGCTGTAAGTCCTCAAAAGCCATAGAGTAAGAATCCGAAAGGTTTTTGTAGTATAACTCTAAATCTTCTCTCATATCTTAAAACGGCATATCATCTCCCTCATCTTGTGAAGCATCAATTTCAATAGTTCTTTCTTCCGGTATTACCGCTAACATTGGATTTATGTTTAAATGCTCATAAGCGTAATATTGCCTACTGTCTAAGAATTTTTCATAATACCTGTTTCTCTTCCAATCCCAATACATCGGTCGTGTACCCAATGCGCCAATTCCTTTTGGTCTTGCTTTCTGAATATTAATCAGAACAATGTTATCCTCGTAATTAGATTTTGTAAATGGGTCTTTAATGAATGTTGGTGGTCTCCACATGTTAATCCATCCCATAGCCTTTCTGTACCATGCTTGTCCACCCGCAGCCTCTCTTGCTGTTGGCATTGGATAGTAAGTCCTCTTAACCTTAAAGTCAAACAAAGGCTTTTGAGATATAGGGTGCATTGTAATGATCATGTGCTTGTTACCCTTCTTACAAAATCTCCTAATGTCTGCTGATACATCCTCGATGTAAATATCTTGCCTACCGTTGTGTTCTGGTTTTAAATCGTGTTTAACCTCGTTATTAGGATCTACAAAGATTAAATCTTCATCCGTACACAAATTCATTATGTCGTAGTAGGTATAACTTCTCTCGTCACTATCAATTACTGAATAATGGTGGTCTACGTAGTTTAAGGCATTTTCAAACTTACCATCGTCTAAAGAGAATTTATTTGATTTTATAGCCGACTTACCATAATGCTTGTGTATTAACTCTGCATAAATATCTTCTACACTTCCCGTTTCAGGAGAATAGATTAATGCCTTTTTACCTTTTTGGTGTACCTGGTTTACAATTAACTCTAATCCAAACTCTGTTTTACCTGTATGAGGTGCAGCAAGTATGTTTGTATAAGAACCATATTTAATCGAATAAACATCGTCAAGGTTTTTAAATCCTGTAGGTTCACCCTTGACATTTCCTACTGCTCTTAGCGTTTCGAGCTTCTTTTTTATTTCACTTGATTTTTTTATCATTATCTTACTTTATTAAATTCCACTCGTGTAATCATCATAAGACATTGCTTCTTGTGATTCAAAAGCTTTTTCTTTTGGTTTGTTAAAAGGGCTGTTAGCCCATCTTGCTAACCTCAACTTTAAATCCCATGTCTTTTCCATTTCCCATTTCATTTTAGTTTTGGATTTATTTGCTTCGCTCCAATACTCAAAAAAACTTTTTACTAAGGAAGAATCATAAATTCCATTAGGGTTTTTATCGTACTTGGAATAAGTATATAATAGCTTTTTAAATTCTATAACCCTAGTATCTATAGACTTTACATTACTAGTAGTAGGTATATTATTACCAGTACCCCTTTCTTGGGGCTTCGTAGCCCCTTTATATAAATAGCCTTCTTGGTTATCTAAAGCCATATTTTTGAATTTAGGTAAATAAATAGCTACCCTCTTTAAAATGCCTTGATGGGACTTATTATCAGGATTAATTGGTAAGTTTTTCTGATGCTTAATAAAGTTCTTTACCAGTAAAGACTTTTCATCATCAGAGACGAACACACCTTTACCAAGCCCCTTTACAGCCCCTTTTATTTCCGACTCTTTAGTATTTAAATCAAAAGCTATTTTCCTATAAGATAATTCTGAAAAGCCTGCAATATCACAGTTATCGCAGAGATATAAAAATAATAGTTTTTCGATTGCTGTTAGGTCAACGAACCATTCGTCTTGCCACTTTAGCGTGTCTGAATATCTATACGCCATAATTAAAATCCCAGTTCAGATTCTTCTAACATCTTTTCGGTAGCCCCTTGAACTTCTGCGATAAAAATAGTCCAATTCCTCACCTTTTTAGCGTACTCTATGACAGACTGCATATTACCGCCTGCATTATGGAATTCTAAAAGAGATTTGCTAGCAACTGCGTCATTTAAATAAATCCTATTTCTTAAAATACCCTTTACATAAGCAATATCTTTCATGTGCTTTGGTTGAGTATTTATAAAAGCAATAGCAGGAACTTTTTTGAATGCAATAGCATCACTTCCCTCTTCATCCTCTTTATAGTATTTATCAAAAGCTATATCCACAGCATCTAATATTTCTTGCAAACCAAATTTTTTAATATGTTTTTGCATATTTTTCAGTCCTACAGGAGTTAAACTTACCTTACCAGTAATTTTTTCTATGTAGTCTGATACTTTTTGCGCTTCATCTGATTTAATATCTTGTAATCCTGTTTTCCATTCCAATAACATTTCTAATTGTTGCCTACGTAGGTTTAGTTCTTCTATTTGAACTCTTTGCTTCTCTACAATAGTTTTATCGGATAATTGTCTGTCTGATTTGCCACTGTTACACGAGAAACAACTTGTTATAAGGTTTAACATTTCATTCTTACCACCTTTTGCAACAGGATTTATGTGGTCTACATTTAAAACAACATCAGGAGATTTTGAACCGCAATATTGACAAGTGAAGCTATCTCTTTTAAATACTTCAAATCTGATTTTCTTTGATAATGACTTTCTTTCTGCCATGTTTTTAATTTTTCTTAAAATAATAAAGGCGCAAATAACCTAAATGGCTATTTTAAGCGCTTGGTTAATTAAACTGTTGATTTTATTTCTGTGTTCTTCTGAGAAGGTAGCATTTCCATTAAGCATCATTGATAGGTGAGCATTGCTAATTCCTATCTTTTCTGCTATGAAAACTTTCGTTAGCCCCGAATCCTTGATTTTAGCTAAAAGTTCTGTTTGTTTTCTTTGTTTCATAACCCAAAGATATTTAATTATTTTTAAGATGCAAGAGTTATTTTTAATTATTTTTTAGAAAAAAAAGGAGCAAGATAACCACTACCTCACTCCTGTTCTTATTATGGCCTACTTAGGATGTAGGGCTTTTGAATTGCAAATATATAATAAAAAATAAGTTTGCCCTGAAAGGATCGAACTTTCGGCCTACAGATTATGAGTCTGTCACTCTGACCAACTGAGCTAAGGGCAATTATGTCCTATAGGTAGGATTAGAACCTACTAAGTCTTTCGACAACTGTTTTACAGACAGTCCTAACACTCCAACGTTAGCGCTAAAGGATGTGCGGTAGATATAGGAATCGAACCCTGCGTTTTCACGCCCCAACAGTTTTCAAGACTGTCTGCTTACCAATAAGCGGTATCTACCATTTTTGCGGAAAGTTGAGTATTCGAAACCCATCCAATCTAATGAACCAACTGTTTAGCAAACAGCGACACAGCAACCTCTGTGTTTAACTTTCCATGATGCCTTACTAAGAATCGAACTTAGATATTATGAACCAAAATCATACGTACTACCACTGTACTATAAGGCAATGAGACCAAGAACGGAATTGAACCGTTGTTAAATTAGTTTTGCAGACTAACCCCTTTGCCAACATTAGGTACTTGGTCATTGTGGAATAGAGTGGATTTGAACCACTAACCACCACATTTTCAGTGTGGCACTCTACCGTTGAGTTACTACTCCATTTTATTGCAACCGTTTAAGGAATCGAACCTTACTCATTGGGTTTTGGAGACCCTATCGCCACCTTGGTACATGAACGGCTATAAACGCAAAAAGCCCCCGAATCTAATCAGAGGCTTTCTATATGTTTTTAGTGTCTTAAATCGTTTCTAAACATCAAAATATAGCAATCCTCTATCGGTCTGTATCGACCAACTAAAAGAAAAGCAATATTGTTGTTGTTTGTTCATGTCACAAATATATAAATAGTTTTTATAATAAAAATAAAAAAAGCCAACCTAATTAAAGATTGACTTTCATAAAAGTTCAGCAATCTCTGCTGTTTATTCTCTAACAGTTGGCATTTCTATATTTTTAGTATTATTGAGTTTATCCAACCTATTTTGAAGAGAGAATCTATGTTCTAATAGCCTATCGGAATTTTGAGGTCTTAAAAGCAACTCTACGTCTATTTCCTCAATAATATCTTCTAAATTTTGTATTGTTTCTTTGTAGCCATGATAAGCAATTGGGTCTAACACCATATTTGAATACATCCCGTAATCCAACATTATTTTAATAAGTGATTTTGTTATAGTTCCCATGTTATGCCTCCGCTTCTACTTGTTCAAATAATGCCATCTGTTGATTTTTAGTTAAGGTCGCTCCCTCTTCTAAATATCTTTCTAACTCAACCAATAGATTATTAATCTGTTCATCAAGAATAGTTAATAGCGCATAGTCTTGTTTCTCTCTATCTAAAGTGATTTGAGGGGTCTCTAAAGGACTTTTAAACCCTCGGCTAACCAATGTAGTCTCTTTATAACCAAACAGCTTCACAGAGTCTAATTTTTCGTTCCCAAAGAATAGGATCTTTTTAATGTGGATGTTATCAAATCTTTCGTCCTCAGCGAACGCATGTTCAGCGAAGTACTTTTTATAGTCTAAAGATTTATCTAGGCTTAAATCGGCTGAAATAAGCTCATTCGTCCAAAGTAAATGCGGCGTGAGGCCGATTATCTCCCAATCTAACTCCTGGGATAAATATTGATTTGTTTTCTTTGAGTATTCGGCATCCCAAATGTCTTGTTGCTTGTTTACTTCTTGTTTAGTGTAAACGACTTTAATGGTGTGCTTTTTACCTTTTTTCTTTAGCTCTAGGCTTTTGAATTTTAACATAATTTCTGTTTGTTTTTTTTAAGTGTGTAAATATAATTAATTATTTATTCAGATGATGAAGTCGTCATTTCAATATCTGTTAAAAGTTCTTCTTTTACTACTTGCCAGTCCTCTCTTAGAACGTTTTCTAAAAGCCAAGGAGTATCTAATTCTTTTCCATCCCATGTTTTTACAATTATTTTGCCGCCTCTTAAAAACCAATATCCAGTCCATTCAGGAACTCTAATCCAACTACCTTCTTTTAATTCGCGTAAAGCGTCACTAAATGTTAAATTTTTTCTTAATACTTCCATTTTTATTGTTTTTAAATTGTTTATAATTAATTGTTTTCTAAGTATTCTGTTACGTAAATAAGTTTGTATTCAGGATAGTGCATTTCTAAATTGAGATGAGAAATAAATATATCCTTATCGATTAAGTAAACCATTCCTTCAAAATGATGAGATTTCATTTTTGGTTTATTGAAATGGTTAATTAACTTAAAGGTTAATTTATCTTCATTGCTGTAAACCGCTATGTTTTCCATTAGTACTTCTTACCTCCTTCCTTTTCTCTGTTCTCTAACTTGTGATCCAATCTATGCTTGTTATACTCTAACTTTTCAACGATTGCGCCACCTAAATCTAATCCCTCTCTACCGCTTAAATCCATAATTCTGATTACGGCATCAGCTAGTTCAACTTCTAACATGCTTCTGTGTGGCAAGTGATCATCACTCAAATTTTTGCGATCACCTTCCATGGCTTCGGCTATCTCAGATACAATTAGCATCAGACAAGTCCCTATTTCACGTGGTTTAGAATGCCATCCTGCTTCTACATTTTGATTGTAAACAATAGACTTTAGTCCATTGATATAATTTGCGTAATACTGTGTTTCTGTTTTGTTCATTTTTTATTTAAAAGTTATTGCTTGGCTGAATTGCCGAGACTTTATTGTGTAATGCATCAATGTCTATGGGTAGTTCTGTTTGTTGTAAAGGGTAAGGTAAAGTCCAATCGAAGCTATTTAAGAAGAATGTACGGCATAACTCAAGTCTTTCTTCCCATTCTACCGAATTATATTTAGTTGAACTCTGCGGTATCTTAAAAACCATATCTCCTTTTATCACCTCATCACACCAAATATTTGCCTTATTCCAGTCATGTACTTGAGACTTATCGTATGTTTCTCCCCACATCTCTTTAAAGCATTCTATTTGCGATTCAATGAAGTTAGACCAATAGAAACCATTCTGCTTATTAGATCGCTCCTTACGTGCCTTTTTAAACGTTGCTGTGAATAGAGTATCAGGAAAGTTAGACATGTCTTTTAAGAACTTTTCTCTGTTCTGTATACTTACATTTCCTTCGGAGTCGATTTTGAATGAATATTGGAGGCTAATCATTATTTATCTTCATAAAGTTCATAACCTTTAGCGTGCTCTTCACATAAATAGATTGGCACATCTTTCCATACTTTAGGAGCGTTTTTACGTTTATAATCTGCGCCATGAGTTCTGTTGCAATTTGGCTCTTCACACATCATGCCGTCATTTTGTAATTTTTCTCCGTTATTGTTAATCATCATAATATTCGTTTTAAGCTTAGTTACTTGTTAAGTTGATTAATTAGTTGTTTACGTTTCATAATTAAAAACTTAAAAACCCTAGTATTCCATAACCCTTTTTAAGTCCAAAATTAACAGCGTCTTGCAAAATATAACCTATAACCCTATTTATCTCTCTTCCAGAGTAGGTATTTGTATAAGGGTCATATTCTTGAAGAATCAACGTATCTCCTACTTCATATTCTCTATCCATTTTTCTAAGTTCAAAACCTTTTTCATTGTTGACTATTTCATCAAAGTAAGGTTGTATTGTTTTTAATTCATGTGCCTTTCTCATTTTTAAGTTGTTTTTAATCTATGTGAGCGATTATTACTGTTTAGTAAATGATTGTATTGTTTAAATATAGTTATGGTCTTAGAGAGGCTTATTTTAGCCTTAAATCAGTGATAGGTGTTGTTGTCATCTAACGCTTTACCAATTTCAATAGGAAAACCATATTCACTACTTGGATATTTAGCCTCAATCCAAACAGCTATGTCTAATAGCCATTCGTAAACCTTATTTCTTCCTTTTAATTCTGAGGTATACTCGTTGAAATAACAAGGTATGCCGTAGAACTTAGCGTAATGCGTGTATTCTCTCTTCATTTGATTAGTTCTTTAAGTTTAAGAATAGACTGTTTAGGTGTAGCGTAGCAGACTTGAAAATCTCTTAATAATAACCCCTTACCGCTTTCTATTAGCTGTTGATCTTGTCTATCATAAATCATTTCTTGTGACTGTTCTGCTGCTAAATCAATAAACTGTTCTGCAAATCTTTTTAAGCATTCTTTGATGACTCCTTTATAGAAATGAACCAACTCTTTATCTTTAATTAAGTCGTCTAAACCTTTGAAGTTTTCCTCTACTATTTGCTCTGCTGTTTTCATGGGTTAACCTCCAATTCTTCTCCTGTCAATGCGAAGTATAGGTTTTGAAGTTGATGTAGGTAATGTATTGACCCAGGGTTTAAGGATGCTCTAGTTGTGTGATGTCTTAGCCAAATCATATTGTTGTTTGGGTTAATGGATATATATCCAATGTTTCGTGGCATATGGATATCAAAAAATGGTATGTTTTTTTTAAATTTTGCTTTAAAATTTAAAAGTATTTCTTCTGAAATCGGTATTGGCTGTAGTTTAGCTAAAGGATAATAACCACAAACTTTAATATTTTCGTGTGAATCAATACCTTCAATCGATACAATATCATTACACAAAAAAACCAAATTTCCTACCCGTAATTCACTTGCTTTAATTTCCATTATCTCCCTCCATTTCCGCTTTAGTTTCCTGCCAAAGGCATATTGCATCTACAAGTTCCCCTGCTGATAACTCAAATAGTCTTTTACTTACATGGCACTCTATTGTTACCATTTGTTCGCTGTCATTGATTTCTATTTCTATCATGTTGTTTATGGTTTATATTTTGCTAATTTCAATTCGTTTCATTTTTAAATAATTCTTTACAATACAATGAAACGATGCTATTTGATGTAAATCATCAACAGTTAATTTAATTTTTTTCATGTTTTTGTTTTAAATTAAGTGCCACCAATATGTATTCGTCATTAATTTCTTTTATTTCGGGACTTGCGTTCCTGCATTCGGCCACAACAGGAACTAATACCATTTCTTCAAACCAATCAGGATTATCATCAGCCCATTTAAAGCCTTTATAGCCTGTATGAGAACCAAACAGAGTAATATACTTACCATCGTATTCAAGCCTATAGTTACCTCCGTAATGCTCTTTAATAGGGCATTTAACTAAGTAATCAACACCATCGGCATAACTTACGCTATCGAATACGTTTATAAATTGTTGTTTCATATCCTAGCATATAACTCTATTAAATTAATATCTCCTCCTGTAGCGTACTGAGAGAATACAGCGTCGAAGTGTTCTTGTGCATCATCTGATGTTTCGTAGTTAGCCATAGTTACTCTAAAGTCTGCCCTAAGCTCATAAGGTATAACGTACCAATGTCCGTCATCATCTTGTGTTACATACACTCTTTTTAAATCTTCCATATTATTTATATTGTTTTTTAAATACATCTACCTCTCTAATTATTTCATCCATTTCACTAATGGTTAGTGTTAGGTTGTGTTCTTGACTGAAAAAGTTGAATAACTCCTGATATTTATCTGCTTCTTCTTTAATTAGGTTTCTTTCCATTTTTTATTTATTTAAAATTATTAGCTCGCTAAATTTATCGCTACCACAATCACATATAGTTTTACTTATTAGGTTTCCATCAATGTTTACCAATTTCTGTTCGCTACGTAAGTCATCTACATTCCATACATATTCACATTTATCACATTGAACAAGTTCTGTATTTTCGCAGTCTAATTGATATTCCTCTTCTTCGGTAAAATATCTAACTGCAAATGACTCTTGACAGCATTTACATTTTACGCCTGACTTTATGTTTGTATCAAATCGGTATATTCTTGTTTTTAAACAATATGGGCATTCAATTGAATATTGCACTAAATCAATCCTATCCAATTCTTTTGCTAATTTACTTATCAGTATCGGCTTCATTTATTTTGTCATTTAAAGGTTTATTACTTTTAAGTGTTTCTAAAGCCTTTTGCTTTTCTTCAAAGACATCTATCATCTTTTGCCTGTTATCAAAGTTACCTGTATAGAAAGCTTTAGGATTGACCATGTATTCGGCATTCCTTATTTTAAGCAACATGCCACTATCACAGAAGCCTCTAATTGCCGACCTGATAGTTCCGTCACTTAATCCAGTTATCTGCTCACACATCTCTTTAATCGAAGCCCCAAAGTAAAATACGCAATTATCTTTGTCATATTTCAACAATACAAAACCCCACACTTTACCTTGATTCCCCAACCCATTTAAAAAGTCGAATAACAAATCATCATCTAACATCATACTGCACCACCTCCTTCTTTCATCAAGTAGCAACACATCCTTAAACTTGAACACCTCGCTAACAATTTCTCCATTCTCGTCAATAACCCTATCAACGCCATTTGAAACCCTAATGGTTCTTCTTTTTGCATTTCTTTTCTTGTTATACACATTTTATTGTATCAATTATTTATACAACAAACATACAATATATTGCTATTACTACCAAATATTTATACAGATATTCCTGACATTCTAGCAACATTTACTGACATTCTCGCAAACTTACGCAGTATTCCGGCAGTAAAAAGCTTGTAACTATCTGTATTTCAGACTAATCCTTATCTTATTCCCTATTCTATTAGTAAGACTCTTTTTTAAACAACATGTAATAACCTGTTTATCAGTAGTAAGCAGTAATACTTAGATAAAAAACTTTAAAATTTTTTCTACATGTTTTGATAGATGGGTCTATCCCCTCCCCTTCTCCTCCCATCACCATCGAAATAAACCCGATCCTATACACTGGGGTACCTAGTTATGATCATTTGTTTTGCTTTGGGTTGTTGTCTGTTTGCCCTATGATTGTATAAAGTCAAATCGACCTGTTTAAGCTTAGATAAGGATAAGGCAATACAATCTGTTAGATCATAAACTAAACGCCTTACAACTCCTTAAAATAGATTGTAATTAATACATATAACTATGATTGATATTTAACAGTTAGGCTGTTTGTCTCCTTTATTAGCTTTTCTATACCTATCTTTTCTTTGTTGAGATATAATATGTTTTCTTTTCTCATACTTATCCTTATCGTAGACTTCCTTATTTCTTACAAAAACATGTGTAAGTGGGTTATAGTTGGACATATCAAGTAAGCTGAATTTAATTTTTCTTACAGGACATTGAATATTATTTCCTGCTGGGTAAATGGTGTTTAATTTTATTATGTATTCATATTCTCTATATAGACGTTGCTCAGTTGTGAGGTTGTCACAATATTCCAACACTTCAATTAAAAGATCTTCAAACTTAACCCCCTTAAATACATCTTTCTTTAAATCCTTAGTTTCATAAGCCCTCATTCTATTTCTCATGTTTACAGTTGATCCAACGTAAAGCCTTCCATTAGTTTTATCTGTAACGAGATAAACACAAGATTCTTTCTTATATGCAGCGTGCTTAGACTCTAGCGGAGCAATGTATTTTATTGTACCGCTAGGATATTTACGATAGTTAACACCATCTATTTTAATTACTTTAAATCCTTTGTATGCCATAATTTATGTTTTTATTAAAAATAGACAAAAATATTGTATTCAATTCAACATAAGTCATATTTATACCTGAAAACAATTCACGATAGTTTAAACGGTGTTTTTGTGTGTATAGAGAGAGGTGTTGAGGGGTCAAATTCCACCGAAAAAACTCCAATTTCTGTATCAATCCTAATTTTCGGTATAATAAAGCATATGATTGAGGTTGTTGTAATACGAATAATAGTAGTGTTGTATAGATATATATGGGAGTTGTGAAGTGTTAAAGGCTGATTGTTATTGTGAATGTTGTTTGTAGGTTAATTGGGTTGTTGTGTTATTGTAGGTGTATTGGATGGGATGTATGGGTTTGATTGCGTTGTTGTTAGGTGTTTAATGGTATTTATATTAATTTTTTATGCTTGATTTACAGTAGGTTATGGTAATACATAAACTTATTTAGCAAATAGTTTTGGTAATACGGAAACTATATCTATATTTGTTCAAGCAAACAGCAATAAGGTTGTTTGATAAATTGTAGAAAAGATGACTACCCACGTTAACATTTACGAAATGACAATAGATCAAATAGAGGAAATTAAAAGAGGTGATATAATTACTCAAGGCGAATTTTTAGGAATTGTTATTGATATAGATGCGGTATGGGATTTACAAGGCGGTTATTTTAAGTTTAGCACTAAAAAAGGTGAAAAAACTTTCAGAATTGACTTTAATAGAGACTTAACACCTGGCGTTACTCATAAACACTTTAAAGAAATGTTCGATAATAATTCATTCTTAAATTCTAAATGATTGAATTAACCAAAAAAGATAAGGCGGTATTAGATGCTGCTTTATCTGATATATTAAGAGGCGATAAAAACGTAAATATCAACACTAAAGAAAAACCTAAATACATAAGAGGTTACGATTTGGTTAAGGCCGTTAAAAGTTTAGCTAAGAAATTTGATTTAATATAATTACCGTTAACAATTAACTAAGAAATAAGATGAAAAGCTATTACGAGTGTGTTGTTACCAAATATGATGAAACACAAATTATTTATGCGGTCAAAACGGGCGCTTTTATCGTCTGTTTAGTATGTTTTAATAAATCGGTACTATGCACCGAGAAATATTGCACAGAAGAAGATTATAAAAAATTAAATTGGTTTAATCTTTAAAATAATTACCGTTACTGCAATTGCGGTATAAAGATGCTGATTTGAAATACCAGCTACATGTTAGCCTGCCTCGCCCTGAAATAAAGGCGGGGCTTAGGCGGTAGAAGCCAGTGAATAACCACAATTTAAGAACACTGGATATTACTTATTATGAACCTGTTAGCCGCTTCAGATTAAAAAGACGGACAAATTATGAGAACAATTAGAACAAAGGTTTACAAATTCGAAGAATTAAGCGTAACAGCACAACAAACGGCTATCAGCAATTATCTGTCTACTAACTACGAAAATATTGAGTTGTGGAACTTTGAGGATGAATGTGCTGAACGGGCAGCAGAGCAAGGATTTAATAATGCTAAGGTAAGATATAGTTTATCTTATTCACAAGGTGACGGACTATCGTTTGATGCTGATTTAGATTTGCCTAGGTTGATTAAAGAATGTAAGCCGGATATTAAAGAAAGTGTATTGCAAGTTATTTTAGCTAACTGTTACGGATGTTGCGAAGCTAATACAGGTCATTATGCATACGCTTGTGCTACAGATGTTAGCTTTTATATAGATACAAATAGCTACGCTGAATATAATAGGCTTACAAGCTATGTAAATGACATTAAAATCTACATTCAAGACAAATACATGTTTTTGTGTGCTGAACTTGAAAATACCGGTTATTCAGAAATAGAATATAAAAGTAGTGAGGAATATGCTAAGGACTGTATTATCGGAAATGAATACGAGTTTACTGTTGATGGTAAAATGTTCTAAGCACACGTAAATAACTAACCAACACAAAGTATCAACTCAATTAATTAAACTCTTTAAATAGCTTTAAAATGGCAAAATATTATCTTTTTTATGAAGGCAAACTATTATGTAATGGCAAAGACTTTACAAGCCTGAGACAAGCACAAATTGAACAATCTAATTTAATAATGAATTATGGTTACATGTCCGACATTGTAGAAGAAAAAGAAATCAATAACTATATAGAGTCTTTTAACAACTAACTAATCTTATACACGCTAATTAAAAAAAACATATTATGACTACTCAATCAAAAAATCTAACAGACTTAATAGTTGATCAAATCAACGAGATGAGTGAACAAGAATTAATTTCATTAAACAACGCTTATTGTGGCTCTATTGGATCTGAAAGTAGAGTATACGACAATGATGAGGACTTTTTAAATGAAAATTTTAGCAGTGCTTCAGATGCGGTTAGAGCTTGTTATTTTGGAGACTATAGGTTTTCTGACAATTATGTGCAGTTTAACGGATATGGCAATTTGGAAAGTACCAATTACTTTGAAGTACCGGATTTAGAGGATTATCCTTATAACATTGCTAAGTATGCAGTTGATAATCAATCAGAGTTTGATATGTTTGATTTTGACGAACTTGAAAGTCAATTAGAAGACGATCAAAACGAAGACTAATTTAAGCCCTTCTAATCAACTCTACCACCACACCCAACACAATACACCAATAACATTTATAAATGCCTGTAATGGCTTTAAAACACCCTTAAATTAAATATTATGAGCTTAGATATAGCATTGTATTCCACAATTTCAATAAAATGCCCTCATTGCGGCGAAAACGTAGAAACAAAAGACGAAATAGTTTACGATAGAAACATTACGCACAACCTTAGTAAAATGGCTCATGAGGCAGGATTAAGTCCTTATACGTGGGACTGTTACGACACTAAAGCAAAAGAGGCTATAAAGCCATTAAAAAATGGTATAAAGGATATGAAAGATAAACCAAAGCATTATAAACAATTCAGCGCTTCTAATGGCTGGGGAACATACGAACAGTTTATACCTTGGTTAGAAGACTACTTAAAAGCTTGTGAAGAAAACCCCGAGGCATTAATATATATAAGTAAATAACAAAACAGCTTAGTTGCAGGCAGACACTTAAATAATATGTGTTGTGGATCGTTCCCACGTCTAAGCGCCAAATGTATTGCCTGTATTGCATTATAAAAGACAGGATAAATGTATCTCAAATCTTGCATTGATAAATAACGGTTTGAATAGATGTTTTATTAGCCTAGCATCTTTAAATAATGACTAATAGCTTACTGTTGCTTTAAACACTTAAAAAACTGGTGCAGCCCAGGAGGAAACTAAAATCTGCCGCGATACTCAAATAGAGGTGTAGCGAAACAATCGTATCGAGTTGAAATAGCCTCAGCGTAAAAATTAAGCTATAATACAGCCTATGAACGTTGCAAGCCGTTATTTAAATGTAGAGCATAGCTAAACAATATAAACCTCTTAAAACTCATTAAAAATGAAAAAATCAACATTTTACATTGTAGTAATAGTAATTATTGCGACAATCAGTTTAACTGCATCAGGCGTATTTTCTCAAACAAGACAATCAAATGGTAAGCTTTACGATTTAGATGCCTTAGATCGCATTAAAACAACCAATACAGCCAGATTAGATGGCAAGATGTATACCGTATATCAATCTAAGAACGGAAGACTGTATTTTGAGACTGGTAAGCTTACTAAAACAGGTAAACCACAAAGAAAGTATTTAACTAAGTCTGTAAGTAAAAAGGATACTTTATGAGAAAGTTTATAATCTCGTTATTTATGGGCTGTTGTATTTTTATGCCATTTTGTTGCTTCTTTCTTTTGTATAATGGGGCGAATAAACACAAACAACGTGTAATTGATCTGCCAGAGGAATGGAGTGAGGTAAAAACAGGAGATAGTTTAATCGTATACAAGGTTACGCCTGATACTATTTTCATAGGATTTAACAATGCTAAAAATCGATAATTATGAAGAGTAGAAATGCAATATTATCATTAATAAGTATAGCTGCTATTTGTGACCTAAACGTTATGAACTTAGACAGACCAACTGCTAAGATAAAAAAGCCTAAAACACAACCAATTCCAAATGGATGTAGCGAATTTACTATAGATGGTTACACCGTTATAGCATTGAATAAAAAATCAGCATTAAGGAAAATTAACAAACTAAAAGAAAATGAAAATACCTAATCCTTTATCATTAATTGTATTTGGCCTTTTAGGGGTTATTTGCGCATGTATAGGCTTCTATCTTATGTTTTACGAAGGATTGATGCCAGCAGCATTATTAATGGGTATAATAGCCTGTATTTGCGTTTTAATTGGTTTTTGGAGCAACTCGGATTTTAAAAAATGGAAATAAGAAAAAAATATGTTGTTTATGAGTTAAATGACATAATAGGTAACGAAAAATATAAAGCCTTAGAAAAGGTATTTTTTGACGGATGGGTTCACAATTCATTTGATACAGAGGACGCTGCTATAGAGGCTTTGATTAATCACGAAAGAATATGGGACAAATACATAATTCTAAAGGAGGTTACTATTGATCGCTACTAATCCATACCACAAAGGAGAAACTCTCTTAAAACAGCTAATATTAGCTTATATGGCTTATCATGGCAAAGAGTATAATGTTAAATTTACTAATCAATTTAAGAAATGAAGATAGAAGATAGAGCCAAACAATATGGTGCTGTTTATGTACAAACATATCAAAGGCAAACAGGATTTGAACATGGTGCAAGTTGGTTGAGGGATGAAGTATTTATATTCCTTTCAGCTAATCCGAAAGCAACCGTTAAACAGATTACAGAATATTTAAAAGCATTATAAATAATGGAAATTAATTCAATAAAACAACTTGCTGTTAAGCATGATTATTATTGTAGTGAGAACAATTACTACGATTCTGCAAGAAGAAGTGATTATTATACTTTCAGTGAATTTTACGAAGAATGGTTTAAAACTGATGTAGATATGAATCTATGTTTTAGATGGGACATTAAAAAGATAGAGAAATCAAAAGATTATTGTATGGAAATATTTATAATTCAACAAAGAAAAGGGATTTTTTACCCAATATTCATTAATAAAGTTGAGGATAAAGACGTTCCTAAAATAATTGAATATCTCAAAGAACACCAAAAAAAACTTAATCAAATTTGGTTGTCTCTATAACAATATATTGTAAACTGAATAAAGGCACGAAATCATTAAAAAGGCAAAACTTCATATTTGAGTGTATGAAATGGGATTAGCTTTATACCTATATCGGATGATTAGGAATTGTGGTTAGCCTTCCACAGTTATTTTAATTCACTTTTAAACTAAACATTATGAAAACTAAACGACCAAGAATAACACGTAAAGTAACACGAGTAGAAATAGTAGCTACATCTAATGTAGGAGGGTTGAGACGATGAAAAGAATATTAACAATATTGCTTCTATTCGTTGGGCTTAATGCTTTTGCGGATAACCCTGAACGGCAATACTGCGGTTTATGTCAATATGGCTTTATACAAGGCAATGATTTATACACTTCTCCAAATGGTCAAGGATGGAAGTTTCCACGGCCTCTATACTCCATGTGGGTTATATCTCCTAATTGTACTAACCCTCAAACATACTACCTTAAATGTAATGATCAGGTGCCTACAGAACAACTTCCTTTAGATGCCTCTGTTTATGCCTTATTCATTGGTTTAGGGATTTATTCATTTAAAAAGCTAACAACATGAACCCAGCACAAAAAAGAAACATAGGCGTTATTGTATTCGCCTTATTCTGTTTCGTAATTACTTTTAGGTCATGCGATGTTAAAGCCCAGGACAGCCCTAAAGTATATCAATACGGCGTATATAAGACGCAATTACAGAAACCTACAGATATTAACATATACGCAAGATTATCGTTTAAATACGTTAGAAATGGCTTTAACTGGTTTGTTTTAGTCATGGGTAATGAAACATTTGTAGTCAGCATAATTGATGAAGAAGTGTATAAGAATAATAAAGTAGGGGATATGGTTTTACTATTAGATGTAATTCGTATATCTTCTAATAAATGGAAAAGAAAATAATTTAAAAACATATGACAAACTTAAAACTAAGCCTAGAAAAGGCACAAGAAGCCTATAAAAAAGGTGACCAGTCCATTAAAGACTTTCTAATTAACGCCTATGGCGAAGAACATT
>Ga0247812_10000172_pt1 | contig 73455 bp, 68 predicted proteins | sample UWRJL149409B1_FD_178011 | JGI IMG/M metagenome (GOLD analysis project Ga0247812, IMG submission 178011) | Plant litter microbial communities from Arlington Agricultural Research Station in Wisconsin, United States - UWRJ-L149-409B-1 | ecosystem: Environmental > Terrestrial > Plant litter >... | reverse complement strand
CTAGGCTCATTTGACAAATAGTCCCTCGTATTATAACGGGCATATGCGGTATAATCAACCTAATGGGTGGTGTAAACGTAAAAAATACAATGATTGAGGCACTTATGCAAAAAGTAGCCCCACACCTCTGTTTTGGATGTGGTAAAATGGGCACCACTTTATGTGATAATTGTAAAAATAACATCACCACCGAACCATTTCACGGCTGCGTTCTTTGTGGAAATGTAAGCTCAGAAGGTATATGCGCACAACACGATGCGTCCTTTTGTAAAGCCTGGGTAGTGAGTCAAAGAGTTACGGTGTTGAAAAGGGTTATTAACGCTTATAAATTCGAGAATGTGAAAGCAGCAGCGCCAGCACTTATAGATCTAATGGATAGTTCCCTGCCCCTACTGCCAAACAATACAGTCATTGTTCCAATCCCCACTGCGGCTTCACATGTTCGTCAGCGTGGCTATGATCACCTCGATGTGTTAGCCCGGCTATTGTCGCAAACACGCGAAATGCCCATTACTCGCCTACTTGGCCGTTCTTCGTCGAAAACACAACACCACTTGAATAAAGCCGACCGAGAAAAAGAAGCTAGGAGTACTTTCCGTATTAAAGAAGGGTTTTCTGTCGATCAGAGCATGTTCTATTTATTACTAGATGACATTGTAACGACAGGTGCAACCATCACTTCAGCTGCTAAGGTGCTCGCCGATGCTGGTGCTAAAAATATTTTTGTAGCAGCACTTGCCTATCAACCTCTCGACTGAATGGCTTCAATCTGTTAAAATATCTCAAGTACCACACCTGGAGAGGTGGCCGAGTGGTTTATGGTAACGGTCTTGAAAACCGTCGTGGGGCAACTCACCGAGAGTTCGAATCTCTCCCTCTCCGCCAGAATTTATAAATAACCCGCATAGAGCGGGTTATTTTTGTGAAGCGAACTAGCGTTAAAGGTTCGTTGCGCCAAATTCTCCGCCAGATGCAACGGCGCCAAGGACAAAATTTACAGCTGCGAAGGCTAAGAAGGCAATAATAAGGCCAACGATCGCATACAAGATAGTGTTTTTAGCAGCAGTAACTGATGAAGAATTACCCGCAGAGGTAACATAACGAAGGCCACCGAAAATAATCATAATAACCGACAAACCACCGGCAATAAAAAGCAAAGTATTTACGATGGTTGTAATGATACCAGTAGAACCAAACAGACCACCCGGAACATCGTTCCCACGAGCTGCGTTAACGCCATCCATGATGGTTACGGCAGATACTTGAGTACTTATACCAAATGAAATAAACACTGTCAGTAGAAGTGCGCTCAAGATGAATATTGGTAAAAGTTTTTTCATTAGTTTCCTTGTTATGTAACTATAATCCAATTATAGCAAATTACCCCGTTAAACGCTAGTCTGCGCCCCTGTTTTATGATACAATCAATCACGTTCCCATGTGGAGGAGTACCCAAGTGGCTGAAGGGGATGGTTTGCTAAATCATTAGTCTGGGGAAACCTGGAGCGAGAGTTCGAATCTCTCCTCCTCCGCCAAAAGAATTCGCTCGGTTTTACCGGGCGTTTTCTTTTGGCGCTCATGCTATACTAAATTTGTAATGGCAACAGATGATCAAAACAACTATTGGACACCAAACCCAGACGACCAGCCAGTTGACGGCGAACAACCGTTAGTTGAGGCTGAACAACAGGCACCAGAAGTGCCTGAGCAACCTGTTGCCGATTCTTCAGAACCGTATGTGGTCGAAGATACTCCTGACAATCCACCTATTACTTGGTCTGCACAAGAATACGTTCATATCGATAAAGGCGTTGGCTGGTTTGTGTTGTTTGTTCTTGTTGTGTTGATTCTTATCGCGGTCGATATTTTCCTTTTAAAGTCATGGACATTCTCTGCGCTCGTAGTTGTCATGGCTGTAGCAATCGTTATTTATATCCGCCGACCACCTCGTATGCTTACCTACGCACTGAGTCCTGCCCAAGGACTATACGTCGGCGAACGTTTGTATCACTTTGATGAATTTAAAGCCTTTGGCCTTATTAAAGACGGTGAAAACCACTCTATTATGTTGATTCCTCGGAAGCGTTTCTCACCTGGCGTATCAGTATTCTTTCCAGAAGAAGCGGGTGAACGAATTGTTGATATTTTAGGCCAGCGCCTTCCAATTGAAGAATTGAAACTCGATGTTGTCGACCTGCTTATTCGTAAGCTTCGCCTTTAGTAGCAATTCACAGCATCTGTTAGAATGAGTCAATGACTAATATAACTTTATCTCCTACAAAACAAGAAGTTCCCCTACCTCCGTCACCAACACTGCCCTTTACAGTGAAAGCGGACGCAAAACAATACATTAAGCTACTCGGCCCTGCGCGAATTATTCTAGCGCTCGGTGTATCTGTTGTTTTTTGGGTAAGGTTAGGTCCTTTGGGTTGGCTTATTAGTGTCCTAGCTATAGCAGTACTTATTACGCTTATAATTTTTCTTCTTACTCGACGATCAATTACGGTCAACAACGAAGGTGTTCATTATAAGACGAGCTTTGGATTCACGAAATCTGCAACATTTAATGAAATTAACGCTGTCGAAATTTTCGATAATTACACCGATCCTGGCTTTGGAGTTATGCCACGAATCATTCTTTCGAAGAAGTCTGGTAAAGCGCTCTTCTCTGTTACAGGTATATTTTGGCCATATGAAGGGCTGACTGCTATTTTGTCTGCATTAAAAAAGAATAAAGTCGCCTTAAACTTTTACACTAACCATATTCAAAGTGCACAAGTTGCAAAAGCATTTCCAAAACTCGTTCCTTTTTACGAAGGACACCCGTATTGGGTAGCTGCAATTTCGGTCGTGGTGATTTTTGCCGCTATTTATGCAGGCGTCGTTATCTTCGTAATGTAGCATTTTCCCCTGAATCGTGGTACAATTTCATCTGTTCGCATGAATTTATTCAAGTGAAGGCACCTTCTAGTTACAAAGATAGAGCCTGTTGTCTTTACGACAATGAGTTCTATCGTTTGCACCCGTAGCTCAGATGGATAGAGCGTCGGCTTGCGGAGCCGAAGGCCACAGGTTCGAATCCTGTCGGGTGTACCAAAATTATAAAAAAGACCTCCTTTATTGGAGGTCTTTTTTCTTATGCTTGCAACTTCTACCCATCTGTTACATGCTGATATAAGTTTTAATCAAACCGTACCTTCTACAGAAACGAGAATCATGACACCCCTTTCGGCCATCGCTGAAGAGACAGCAAAGGTAACAAAAGCTGCTAAGGCAGACTTGAGACAAGCCGACCGGCGAGTTATCGAGGCAACCGAGCTAATTTTCTTGGGTATCTGCCTTCGTAATATCCAGAACTACGTTGGTTTTTATCACAAGAAGCGAATTGCTCTGGTGAACGGAGGGTTTGAAAATGAGCCCGACGTTAACGTGGATTCGTTCGCGTCGTGGCTTGCCAGCCGTAAGCACTGGCGTTCGTACTCCACCATTGATTTGATGGATCCGGGGGTTATTGTTGACCAAAACACCCTCTTGATTTACGAAAGAAGTGCTTTTTCGGCACCCGTCATGCTACACGAAGCAGCTAAGATGCTTGCCCCTATTTGGCTCAAGCGTCTGCCGAATATCGTGAAAGCGCTCAACGAACATCCTCTCACCGATGGGCTGCCCGAAATCGGCTTCTGGATTAACGAAAAGCCAGGTTTTAACTTCACGATTCATTTCATCGTCGAGTAGCTCAACTCCTACCGCCGCCTTGTCCGTGTCGAGCAGAATGCTCCGCGTTGATGACGCGGCGCTTTCTGTTTCTATAAATAAGTGTATATCGCCAGTCTTTACTACAAAGTGCTAAAATAGAACCATAATTAAAGGAGAATTGTATGACGGAAACAGAACAGACGACAGAAGTACATGAAACCACCGTTCAACCAAATGGCGCCCAAGTAGAGCAGCACAATGTAAGTCGTAAGACACAAACATCAGGTGTTGTTATTGCTCAACGGTTTATTTGGTTCATTATAGGTATTGTGAATGTGCTTATCGCGATTCGTTTCGTCCTCTTGTTGCTTGGTGCGAACCAAACTGCTGGATTTGTCGATTTCATTTACGGCATTACGGGTGTACTTGTTGCACCTTTCGTAGGTATTTTTGGCGAGCCAACCTACGGCCAGTTTGTATTTGAATGGAGTAGCCTCCTTGCAATTGCAATTTATAGCTTAATTGCTTGGGGAATTGTAAAGCTCCTTACTCTTACTCGTCCACGAGAAGAAATTTAGTATAATAGCACCTATTGGAGAGGTGCAGGAGTGGTTGAACTGGCCGCTCTCGAAAAGCGGTGAGCCGCAAGGTTCCGAGGGTTCGAATCCCTCCCTCTCCGCCAAATGTATTCGGTTATAATAGGTACTATGCAAGATTCTTTATTCACGAAAATTATTAAGGGTGAAATTCCCTCTCATAAAGTATACGAAGACGACAAGACACTCGCCTTCTTGAGTATCTATCCTTCAGTTGTGGGTCATACATTGATAATCCCTAAGGTTCAGGTGGAAACACTGTGGGATTTAAGTACTGAAGACTATCAGGCAGTTATGGAAACAACTCAAAAAGTTGCCTTGCGGCTGAGGGATGTTTTAGGCGTTGAGCGAGTTGGTGAAAAGGTCATTGGACTTGATGTCCCCCACGCACATGTTCACCTTATACCTTTTAATACTGCCGAGGAGTATTACGCTAAAGAAACCACCGATGAGCCCGACCACGCCGCTTTAGCTGCAATTGCCGCGCGCTTAAACTTTAGCTAACTTCTTGTTGCGAACCTTGGTTGTAGTTATTTAAGCTAATGACTCCAAGTGTATGGTGAAGAACTGGGGTGAATCGTGCAGTAGCCTCATTATCGTAATGAGTTCCTAGTAATACACCATTTGATCGGTTTGATTCAAAAAGTATGTGCGAATGAGCATCTATTACCATTGTTGATCGACCGGGCATCTCCCCTGTTGATATAGGAATCACCGGCGCATTTTTAGATGGATTGCCATGATTATGCTCTAGGGCAATAGTTAAACTAAGTGTGGCTCTCGAAAGCGTTAAGCATATTCTTTCAAAGTTGTTAGTTTGCGCTTCTTTTACTTCCCAAAAAAGCTGCGCGTCTCCTTTGTGTTCGCTTACACGGTGTGGATTGTTAAAACTTTGATTAGTGAGTGTGTCAAAAAGTGGCGTGACCATTGGAAGAATTAAAGAATCATTAACGTGTAAACGGAGCTCATTAAGCGTCTGCTGTGTTTGTGTTAGTTGTTCCATGTTGAAGAAAGAGTAGCATAAACGTAATACATTTCGCTAGATGATATTATGAACGTATGCCACTACATATCATCACTGTCGGAAAGAAACACGAAAGCTGGGTTTCTGAAGGAATCGAACGCTACCAGAAACGCCTAAAAGCTCCATTTAATTTGGAATGGGTACTTTTACCACACTCATCGCTTGAGGGCCTTAGCGCTCGCCAGGAAGAGTCTGGACGTATACTTTCACGGCTTGATGCTTATGACTACGTTGTCTTATTAGACGAACGTGGAAAACTTGTCGATTCACCTGCGCTATCAAAATTATTTGAAGAGAAGTTGGATAGTTCACAGAAAGTTGCTTTGGTTATTGGTGGTGCCTATGGTGTAACAGATGAAATTCGTAACAAAGCTCACTTCACTTGGTCATTTTCGCCACTTGTTTTTCCACACCAATTAGTCCGTTTGATGCTTATAGAACAGATATACAGAGCCCAAGAAATTGCCCGCGGTGGCTCTTACCACCACGACTGATAGTTGACAATCTATCAAGCTTATGCTACAGTGTTACTAATCACTAAAGATTAAAAACACAAAAATGCAAAAAACAATAAACCTAGCACCAATCGTATTTATCCTCGCTGTTACAGCAGGCTTGCTTTTGCACGATATGCGTATCGACAAAGCTGCCACCGTAGCCCTCGCCTTACCTGCTGCTTTAGCGACGTACGGCGCCGCTCACATGATTAGCGGTAGCGAACATGTTCACGTAGAGCGTGTTGCTTTCTCTAACCAATCACGAGTTTTTCACTCGACCCTACCTAAAATTACTCCCCGTGATAACCACGATAAGTATATTCAACCAAAGAAAACAGTTGCTCATGGTGACGGTATGTCACTGTGGCCATCAGTTTAAAGACTAGTTAAGAACTTCAAGTTCATGTTGCAGGCGTTCAATGAGCGCCTGCTTTTCTATTTGCTGCTTTTTTGTTTCTTCAACAAGAGAGGCTGGTGCTTTCGCTAAGTAGCCTTCGTTAGAAAGACGTCCGGTGAGAACTTGCAATTCTTTGTGGGTACCAGCTAAACGAGCTTCAAGGTTAGTTTGGTGCTCTGCTAAAGTTTCGGCGGATACATCAAGCCAGGCATCGCGACCGGTAAGTGCAAGTCGGATTCCTCTTGTTTCGGTTGTCTTCTCGATTGATTTTAGTTTACCAAGGCGAGTAATAAGCTGCGCATTGTCTTCTATAAGGCTGTCTTGCTGATAGAGAAGGCCGTAACGCTCGTTTCCGGGCAAAGATGTAGCGACGAAGCGAGCTTCGGTTACAAGCTGTTGTACCTGGCCGAATTCAGCTGCAGAAATTTCGTTGAATGGAAGAATGACTGGCCATGTTTCGCTAATAAGCAAGCTGTTGTGCCATGGAAGTGTTTGCCAAATAGTTTCGGTGACAAATGGAGCAAATGGATGCGCTAGTTTCAGTGAAGTATCTAGTACCCAAACCAATAGGTCGAGATTATCTTGGTCTTTTGAAGCTTCAACGTACCAGTCGGCAACGCTATCCCAGATTGCGTGGTACATACTGTCCCCTGCTTCAGCAAAACGGTAGGTTTCAAGCGCTCGGCTAATGTTTTCCTTGGCTGTTGTGAGTTCGCTAATAATCCAGTGGTCCGCTAGGGTTTGTGCCTTCGGCTCTTGTGGTTGGTAGTTATCGCCTACTTTGTTTTCGATGAAACGAGCGATGTTCCAAAGTTTATTACAGAAGTTGCGGCCAGCAATGATGCGATCAATGCTGAATGCTTGGTTTTGACCAGGGCTACGGCTGGCAATAAGACCTAGGCGTAGGGCGTCTGAACCGTATTCCGAAATCATTTCCATTGGGTTAACAACATTACCCTTGCTCTTGCTCATTTTCTGGCTGTGTTCGTCCAGCACCATACCATGGAGGTATACATCTTTAAAAGGAACCTGATCGGTTGTGTACAGGCCAAGCATGATCATGCGAGCAATCCAACGATCTAAGAGGTCAGTACCGGTTTCGAGAAGGGTTGTTGGGTAGAAACGTGCAAGTTCACCATGTTCAAGGAATTCGGTAGTAATAAATGGCCATTGTCCACTGCTGAACCATGTGTCAAAGGTGTCTTCTTCGCGTCGGTATGTTTTACCGTCAACGACTATTGTTTTTTCGTCAACGTTTTCATTGAAAATCCAATCGCTATCGTCGACGATATTTTGGAAGGCTGGAATTGGAATACCCCACGGAATTTGACGTGAAAGGTTCCAGTCGCGAATGTTGTTGAGGTATTGAACGAGGATGTTCTTGCGACCAGCTGGATAGAACGCTACTTCATCTCGCTCTATTGCTTCAAGTGCTTTTTGTGCAAGAGGTTTCATATTTAAGAACCACTGTTCTTTAATGAGTGGTTGAATTGGCAGACCGCTCTTGTAGTCGTAGCCAACGCTGTGTTCGATAGTTTCTTCTTTGCGAATAAGTTCTTCTGCCTGAAGTGCAGCAACAGTGCGCTTACGAGCTTCTTCGACATCCAGGCCCAAGAACTGTGAGGGAACGTTAATCATTGTGCCATCAAAGTCGATAACCTGTAGCCGAGGTAGGTTGTGACGGTTCCCTACTTCAAAGTCGTTAGGATCGTGAGCAGGTGTGATTTTTACGGCACCACTACCAAACTTAGGGTCGACGTACTCGTCTGCAATAACAGTAATTTCACGACCGGTTAATGGAAGCATGACGCGTGTGCCGATGAAGTCTTTGTAACGTTCATCGTCTGGGTGAACAGCAACAGCAACATCACCAAAGAGCGTTTCTGGGCGAGTTGTGGCGATAACAATTTCACCAATTTTATCAAGAAGCGGGTAAGCAATGTGCCATAATGTCCCCTTTTCTGTCTTGTGATCTACCTCAATGTCGGCATAGCTTGTTTGGTACTTTGTACTGTAGTTAACGATGCGCTCACCACGGTAAACAAGACCTTCGTTCCACATCTTTTTGAATGTGCCATACACGGTTTTAATAACTTTTTCATCGAGAGTAAAGACGTTGTGGTCCCATGCTGCGCTAATACCTAGAGCACGGAGCTGAAGCTCCATGTTGCCTCGTTGTTGATCAACGAAATTCCATACCTGTGAGTACAATTGTTCACGTGAAAAGTCGAAACGGCTCTTCCCTTCTTTTTGTAATTGCTTCTCGTATACAACCCAAGTTTCGAAACCGGCGTGGTCTGCACCTGGAATGTAAATTGTGTCACAACCGTTCATGCGTTTATAACGTACAAGGATGTCTTTTAAGCCCATATCAAGAGCGTGACCAATATGAAGGTTGCCATTGGCGTTTGGTGGTGGCATGACAGTACTAAATGGTTCACCCTTACCGCTTGGGTTAAAGGCGCCACTTTTCTCCCAAAGTGCATAGACATTTGGTTCGTACTCATTCGGTTCGTATGTTTTTGCTAATTTCACATGAAATCCCGTCAATTATTTAAGAAGTTTCTCTCTTTTTACTGTAGTCAAGTATATCACAAAATAAGGCTGTATAATGGGGGTATGATAGAACTTCAACGGTGTAGCGATAAAGAACAGTGGGATGACTATATCCTAGAAAACGGTGGTCACCCACTTCAACTATGGGGATGGGGCCAAGTTAAAACCGGCCATGGCTGGATTGCCGAAAGAGTATTTGCTTATAACGACGATGAGATTGTCGGTGCTGCTCAAATACTTATTCGTCGCCTCCCTACTCCGTTTCGAAGTTTCGCGTATATTCCGCGTGGTCCGCTTGTAGAAAATGAATATTCTTCTGAATTCTTGAATTCACTTGCTGACCTTGTGAAGCGTACTCACCACTCTGTAGCGCTTAGTATTGAACCAGATGAGATTGATTTTGAAATCCCAGAGGGTTGGGAGCGGTCAATGAATAAGGTATTACCTGCTGAAACAATTTTGCTTGATTTAACAAAAACCGAAAGTGATTTATTGGCTGATATGGCTAAAAAAACTCGCCAATACATCCGTAAATCAGCTGCTGACGTCACCATTAAACAGGTAAAAAACCGTGAAGGTATCGATATCTGTCTTGATCTGTACGATCAAACTTCTAAACGAGCTGGGTTTAATACTCATGATAGGCAGTATTACCTCGATGTCTTCTTGCAAATGCAAGACCACTCCCCTATTTACATTGCCTACGACGGCGAAGAGCCAGTTGCATTTCTATGGTTAGCGATAAGCGAAAAAACCGTCTATGAACTATATGGTGGTATGAACGAACGCGGCCAAGAGCTTCGCGCGAACTACGCGTTGAAGTGGTACGTTATGAAAAAAGTGAAAGAATGGGGCCTTGAGCGCTACGACTTTGGTGGCCTTGTTGCTGGCGGCGTTGCTACCTTTAAACAGGGGTGGTCAGCAGATACTACCTTATTTGCAGGTACATTCGATAAACCGCTCTCCCCTCTTTATTCACTGTGGACCAAAGGGTTACCTCTTGCCAAAAAGACTTTGCAAAAAGTTCGTCGTAGAAAATGAGATAAAACTTAATTTAAACTTAAAGAACCGAATTAGCAACGGGTTTTATTTCGGTATTATTTTTAGCCCATGATGTCTTAGTCATAGAAAGACTTGGTTGGATTTCAAGTTCGAATGGGGAAGTTGGTTGTGATTTTTGGGCGTAGTAGTAACCAAGTGTTGCAATCATCGCCGCGTTATCAGTGCAAAGTTGCATAGGGGCGTATTCAATAGCTAGAGGAAGTCGCTCTTGAAGTTCACGGCGAAGTTCTTGATTAGCAGCGACGCCACCAGCAATAACAACAGAGGCAGGGGAGTAGTCTTTAAATGCCGCTTCGGCTTTGTCGACAAGTGTTTCGATAGCTGTACGTTGGAAGCTTGCTGCAAAGTCAGCGCGTTGAGTGTCGTTGAGAAGCTCTGGGAGCTTAAAAGAGGGGAATGTCGTATCGACATCTACTTCGTGCTGAACAGCCCTTAGAACGGCTGTCTTGAGGCCTGAGAAGCTAAAATCATAAGCACCATGCATCTTAGCTTTTGGTAATTTGTATTTATGCGAATCGCCACGTAATGCGGCTTCAGCAATTGAAGGGCCGCCGGGGTAGGGGAGTCCGATAATTTTTGCGACCTTATCGAATGCTTCACCCACGGCATCGTCTTGGGTTTGACCGAGAAGTTCGTAGTCGCCGTGATCTTTAAAAAGAACCAGTTGAGAATGTCCGCCACTTACAATTAGCGCCAGCATGGGAAATTTTGGTTGCTGAGAGGGGAGTGTGAGCCCAATATGGTCAGCCTGACCAGTAATAAAGTTTGCATAGACGTGGGCTTCAACGTGGTGAATAGGGAGAAGAGGCTTGTTTTTTAAGAGTGCTAAAGTTCGAGCGGCTAAAGTACCCACAAGTAGGGCGCCCGATAAACCGGGAGCATAAGTGACGGCGATCGCATCGATATCATCCCAGTTGAGGTTTGCATCGGTGAGTGCTTGGTCAATTACTGGGTTAATGACTTCAATGTGGTTTCGGGCTGCAATTTCAGGCACAACGCCACCGTAGACTTTATGGATATCGATTTGGGTACGGATAACATTAGAAAGGACGGTCTTTCCGTCTTCAACAACCGACGCTGCGGTTTCGTCACAACTACTCTCAATTCCAAGTATTTTCATCTGTTATATTATACCACGCGTTGTAATTTAATACGATGTATCTTGTAGTTTGCTGAGAGAATACTTAGAATATTAAGCAGGGGCTAAGCTGAATATCAGCAAGGAGGATGTATGTGGTGGGCGATTTTTAAGTATGTCAAAATTGTGGCGATAAGTGCGGCGGTAAGTTTATTACTGGCGTCAAATGCAGGTGCATGGTCGCTAGACGTGTCACCCGATTTTAAATTATCTGATGTAAAAGTAGCTAACGGGGAACCTTGCTCTGGAAATTTCGGAACAGTAACGGTGAGCGGGGAAGGTGCGGTTAGCGGTTGTATTATGGGTGAGACGACAAGGGTTATTTCGTATTATCATGCCGAAGGTGGTGTGGGCTATGCTGTCGGTTTCCCATTCGAAAATGCGTTTTACCCTGTAGATATTTGCCAAAATAGGTCGGGTTGTGTGTATTCAGCGAATGGCGATACGCTTGTTGGGTATACAGGTATCTATCAAAATTTCGTGGCGAACTTAACCCCAAGTATCCAAAATGGCGTTATTCATTACGATCCTGGCGATCAATCTACGATACTTTCTGTATCTAGGTTTGGCGGGAAGTTGTTTACTCCACAAACGTTCGGTATATCTGAAAACGGGAGATGGGCTTTAGTTGAACTAAGAGATTATGGGATCTTGAGAGTTAACGTTGAAACTCAAGAAGTGCGAAGGGTTATTGCACCCGGGTTTAACTATGGAGTTGGAAATGATCCGCGGGTGGAAGTGACAATCTCCAACGACGGTAATACTCTAGCAGTCACTGGATTGCGGGTCGGTGGTATATGGGTAGTTGCTGTAGATCCCACTTGCGGAGATAAACCAACCGAGTCGATGCAAGAGTATTACACAGGTGCTGAAACTATTTGCCGATATCTCCCATTAAAAATTGATGAATATATTTCGAACTTTATTCACGCGTTTCGACCGAGGTTTGCTAAAGATGACAAAACACTCTCTTTCGATGTTTATTCAAATACAGACAGTGCCGTGCATGTCACTCTACTTTCCTATAGCAGTCCGCAAGAATCCTACTATTTAGCACTTGGCGATTCTTTTACGAGTGGGGAGGGTGAGATCGACGATTCGTTTTATATAGGAGGAGCGGCAAATAAGTGTCATACAAGTACTCGTTCGTATCCATTCCTGCTTGGTACTTCTTGGCATATGCCAGCAAGTAGTGTTGCTTGTTCTGGAGCAACCATGCAAACTGTACGAGGTAAATTGTCAAAATCAAATCAACCTTCGCAAATAGCAGAGCTGGAATCGCATCCTGCTCAGATTGCAACTATCGGTATAGGTGGTAATGACGCTGGGCTTATTGGGAAGTTAAAAGACTGCCTGGGAATTGATACCTGTAAATGGGCTAGCAGTAGTGCCGATAGGCATAGCACCGCAATTGAAATTAAGAATTTATACCCACATTTAAAACAGCTGTATGTAGACATAAAGGTAAAAACACTTGGTGCAGTAATTGTAGTTGGGTATCCTCGTATTATTACTTCGCAGACAAATTGTCAGTCTGTTATTGGTGTTTTGCTAAATGAAACCGAACGGATATTTATGAATGAAGCAATTCACTATCTAAACCAGGTTATCCGTGCAGCGGCGATTGATTCAGGAGTCGAATATGCAGATGTTGAAAATGTTTTTAGTGGAGATGAGTTATGTACTTCGTTCGAGTCATCATTAATGAACGCAATTCGAATCGGTGATGACTACCCAGATATTCCGGAACTTCCATTTTTAAAAATTATTGGAGCTGAATCGTTTCATCCAAAACCAGCGGGTCATGCGAAGATTGCAGAAAAGATATTTGAAACGTTCATGTATCCAGGCGCAGTCAATACTTATATGAATAATGGCATTCCAATGGAGGTACCAACCCCGAGTGATTATTGGGATATCGAAAATAGTAATCAAAAAACGCAACTTGCTGTACCGTTCTTAAGCAAAGTGACCATTACGAAGAAGGATGTTTTTGAGATAACTTTCCCTATATTTAGTTTCAAGCCGGGTTCGGATATCGTACTAGAGCTCCATTCAGACGTGAAGAGACTCGGTGTCGTTAAAGCAGCGAGCGACGGTAGCGCACGGGTGTCAATTTCATCGACCGATTTTGAACCTGGCTTCCATTCGGTTCACGCCGTCGGTCAAAACTACGTCGGCAATGATATTGATATGTACGATTTTCTGATGATTAAAGAGGGTGTGTCTGAAACTGGTATTCCTGGCGCCACTTCAGCTAGTAAGGGTGGAGAAAGTATACACATTCCTCGTGTATTTGCTGCTTCAGCTAATGAGGAGGGCACCCCAGGCGTACTTGGTGCCTCCGTTGCGAGTGTCCCGATGTTAGATATACCCGCAACTGCATCATTACAGGTGAAACCGTTAACCAACGCTCCAGTATCAGGTGCAAATATCAATTACGGACGCCTTATGTTGCTATCGTTGATTCCTGGCTTGATAGTGTTTGGTGTTTCATTATTTACATACTATCGACAAAAACAGAGCCGTAATCCAATCTGATAGGTATAATGGCTGTATGGGTTTTAGAACAATTGTTAAAAAAATGATTCCAACCGGCGTGTTTCAGGCTATTGAGCCAACAGGCCATCTTGTCGAAGCGATGATTATGACAACCAAATACGGTTTTCCTGGTCGCAAGCTTAAAATCATCGGTGTTACTGGCACAAACGGTAAAACGACAACTTCGTTTATGATTCACACCATGTTACATAATGCTGGTATTAAATCTGCCCTAACCACCACTGTAGGGTATGGTATTGGCGATGATATCGTTCACCAAAAACTACACATGACGAGTCCAAAGGCAGCTGTTTTACAAAGTCGCTTAAAAGCTTTTGCTGAAGCTGGTGTTGAGTGGGTTGTTGTTGAGACTTCAAGTCACAGTTTGGCTCAAAACCGTGTATGGGGAGTTCCATATCAAGTTGCTGTAATGACAAACATTACGCACGATCACCTTGAATACCATGGAACGTTCGAACGGTACCTCGAGGCAAAGACAAAACTATTCAAGATTGCAGGAAAGCATGGCTTAAAGTACGGCATTGCAAACGCAGAGGATGAAAATGCAGACGCGTTTTTACAATATGTTGCCAATAAAACAACGTATGGTCTTAAAAAAGGTGATATTCAAGCTAAAAACATTAATTTGAAAGCAAACGGTTCAACATATACCGCTGTTGCTGGTAACGATACCTATGATATTACTGTGAGAATTCCAGGCGAGTTCAATATAAGCAATTCGCTTGCCGCAATTAGTGTTGGGCGAAAACTCGGCCTTAATAAAGATCAAATCGAAAAAGGTATTGCTGCACTTGAAACAGTTGAAGGTAGGATGAACCTTATTAATGCAGGACAAGATTTTAGCGTAATAGTAGACTTCGCAAGTACGCCAGATGGCTTTCAAAAATTTTTCGAGAGTATGCGACCTTTAGTGAAGGGTAAATTAATTGCCGTGTTTGGTTCGGCTGGCCGTCGGGATGAAACAAAGCGCGCCGAGCAGGGTGCGATTGCTGGAAAATATGCCGACATTGTTGTGCTTACCGAAGAAGACGACCGTGACGAAGACGGCGCTGGTATTTTAAGCCAAATTGCCGAAGGTGCTGCTGCACAGGGCAAAAAAGAAAATGAAGATATGTTTATTGTTCAAAATCGCGAAGAAGCGATTGGGTTTGCGATGACTTTGGCTAAGAATAAGGAAGATACTGTTGTGTTGCTTGGTAAGGGTCATGAAAAGACTATCGAACGTGCCGATGGCGAATATCCTTGGGATGAAACCGGTGCAGCTAAAGCTGCTTTAGAGAGTTTACTGAAGCGATAAGCTTGTGCAGCGAATATACCCTCCGCCTTTGGCGAGTTCGCTTACTTCAGGAGTGACAACTACAAGCCCGCGCTTACGGAGTTCTTCGGAAAGTAGGGGAGCGTGGGCGCTCATAATGACAGTTTCGCCAGTCGAGACAAGGTTACATGCGAATGCATGCTGCGCTTCGTCGAGGGTAACTTCGATTTTATCAACGTCAGTAAATTCACTCAGTATTTTCTGTGATTCGGCCGTAAAAGCTTCAGGATAGTAAGCAATGAGACCTTTTTCGTTTTCTGACGGCACTTTGATGATTGAAAGCGCTAAATCAATATCGTAAAAGAAGCTATCTGCCCAGCCGGAGATAGCGTTAATAACGGGTTGACCCTGCTCATCCAGTTGGGGGATGGTTTGAAGCTGGATACGAATGTAGCCAAGCTGTTCGGCAGCAAATATTTGGGCAGCTTCGTCGCTTCGGTAGCCGTTTCCGCAAAATAGGTAGTCACCGCAAGCAAGCGCGTCACCTTGGCCGCTAAATTTCAGACCTTCGGGTGCATCAATAACTTCGATTCCTAAATCAACCAATTGTTGTCGCGCCCACTCTTCTTCTGACTTGCGTACTTCAGGTAAACGAGCTAAGATCGCTTTTTTACCGCGTACCAATGCCCAGTTGGCAGTATAGACACCGTCTTGACTGGTAGTAGGCGAAGCGACTTTAATCACTTCAATACCTGCATTCTCAAACGCTAATCGAATTGAATCATGCTCAGCTTGAGCCTTTAACGTTTCGGTATGTGAATCACCGTAATATGGGTTAATTGCTTGTTCTGCGCTAAAGTTTAGGGCGTCAGACATTAGGACGGTGCGGTTAATCATCATTTCTCCTGGAGTTTAATAGTAGTAGTCTTTAGTTCGCTTGTAGTAAAGGCGACGGTGAATGCGCTCACCAATCTTCTTCCAGATTTTATACTGAGTGACTGCAATAATATAGTCGTAACAACCGATGTAATCGGTAATGTGTTTATTGAAGGCCGTTTTGAACATGCCCACGCCATGGTGTGGGTGTTCGCTATTGTTAATTTCGTCGCTTGGAGGCGATCCGCAGAAGTCATGGAGGGTAACACCACGTGATTTTGCCCATTCAATAACCTTCCATTGCAGTAGGTGGCTAGCGCCGTAGGCAGTGCGTTCACGGACGGAAGCCCCATCTTTATACGTACTCTTTTGGCCAAAGGTCATTGCGTAAGCGCCTGCTACAACTTTACCTTCAAAGTGAGCGAAGAAGAGTTGACCTAAACCAGCCTTCTCAAATGATTGCCAAAATTCTTTATAGTAATTGTAGCTACGAATTCCAAATTGGCCTTCGGCTGTTGCGCTTAACAAACCATACATAATTTCGCAATTTTCATCTGTTGATGATACTGATGTAATTGTTACACCATCACGTTCGGCGCGTCGGATTGCGTGACGACCCTTTTGGGGGAGGCTTGCAAGGACATCTTCAAGAGATGAAGAGATGTCGAGAGTAATGGTTGATGGGTTAGGGATAATAGCCGCAGCCTTCTTGAGTCCATGTCGCTCGAGGGTAGGTTGGCAGGCGCGATCGAGTTCGCTTTCAATACGTATTACAAACACACCAGCTTTTTTAGCGAGAGGCTTTAATGCTTTTAGCGTGTCGAACAATTCTTTACTTGAAGTAACGTTCGGGCCTTTGGGTAAGTACCATAATTTACCAAGTGGGGGAGTTTGCTTCTCTAAAACAGTTATTGCTAGTTTGCCGCGAATGATAAAACGAGGAGTGTAGTTAGTAAGTTTTTTCACTTCGCTATATTCGAAACTAGAAAAAACATTTCCACCGTCGGGGTTTGCAATAATCAAACTATCCCAATTGGCGATTTCTTCTGGCGTGGCATAGCGAGCAGTCATTAAACTCTATTGTACCGTAAAAAAGATAACGCTGGCGAATCCTGTGGGTATAAAATTACGCCCACGCTTCAATGGAGGGAGAAGCTGGGCGTATAATTTGTTTGAACTGGGTTTTGGCTAAGCTGCTGTTTGATCTTTTTTAGAAAGATAGTCAATTTCCTTGATGATATCAAGCAGTGCTTCAGCTTTACGCTTTTCGTCTGTGATGCCAATTGCTGCAGTGTGAGCTGGAGCAATAAGTGTTGCATCGTCGGTACTTCGGATGAGAAGAAGGTATGTATCAAACTTTTCTTCTGGTGGAAGGTCGATGTGATCGATGAGAGGACGAAGTTCTTGGATTGCGTCCTTTTTTACACCCTCAAGGTCAGATGTAGATGATGAGAGTGGAGTTGGCATTTGGAAGGGAACAACAGGTGTTTCACTTGGAACAACTGGAGATTCGTCTAACGGTGCTGGAACTGAAGGAATTGATGCAGGAGTTTCTTCGAACTGCAATGTAGTTTCTTGTTCAGGTTCATCGGGAAGAACACCGGCAAGTGCCTTGGCGAGTTCTTGGTCGTCGCTTATTGGTTGTGTTGTCGTATCTTGCGGAGTAATATCCATGGCCCACCTCGAATAATAATTGTTATGCTTACTTAAAAATACTGTATCATAGTTATAGATTGGTGGAAATACTCATGACTGAAATATTGGACAATATTAACCTGCTCAGCCAAAGGGACCCAGAAGGGGCGTTGGCTATCGTAGCATCTCAATACAAACAAGCTGCATTTGATGCAGTGGTTTTAAACGCCGAACATGATGATCGTGAAATTACTTCGATTGTTGTTACTGGTATGGGCGGCTCTGCATTAGCTGCTTTGCTTATTAAAGTTTTGTACCAAGCGAAGTTAACAATTCCTTTGGATATTGTTCGAAGCTACGATTTACCTGGTTATGTAAATGCCAATACGCTAGTAATTGCCAGCAGTTATTCTGGAAATACAGAAGAAACACTTTCAGCTTTAACTCAAGCACAACAAAAAGAATCTCAAATTGCGATTATTGCTTCTGGCGGCAAATTAATTGAGATCGCCGAAGCAGAGGGGATTGCTCACGTTAGCTTGCCTTCTGGGGTGCAGCCACGCATGGCAATGTTGTACAGCCTTCGTGGCTTATTCGCGCTTCTCGGTACCTTCGGAGTCATTGGTAAAGAAGCGTACGACGAAGTCGAAACACTGTCTGGTTGGTTAGAAGCGGAAAGCGCAAGCTGGCTGCCTGAAGTGCCAACAGCTGATAACTACGCAAAGCAACTAGCCCACGAAGCAATCGGTAAGACACCTGTATTTTACGGCGGAGCATTTACTGCACCATTGGCATACAAGTGGAAGATTAGCTGGAATGAGACTGCTAAGAACGTTGCGTTCTGGAATGAGTATTCTGAATTTAACCACAACGAATTTATGGGTTGGGCGTCACACCCGGTTGAAAAACCTTTTGTAGTGTTTGATATTCTCAGCTCATTTGAACGACCACGCATTTTACAGCGTTTTGAATTAACCGACAAGTTGCTCAGTGGCAAACGCCCAGCGGCTAATAGTATTCATCTAAAAGGTGATACCCAATTAGCCCAACTTCTATGGGGAGCAATTCTTGCTGATTTCGCAAGTACGTACGCAGCTGTTTTGAATGGCGTTGACCCAACGCCTGTCGTTTTGATTGAGAAATTGAAACAAGAACTTGCAGACGATCCTCGTTAATACATATCAATCGTACTGACGTAATGCCGAAATAGGATCTTTACGGGCTGCCCTAAGCGCTGGATAAAGCCCGAATAGAGTTCCGATAACTAATGACACGACAAGTGCCACACCGGCGATCTCCAGGTTAAATACCGGGTCAAAGGTGAGGAAGGTACTAATAGCAAAGGCAAGTACGTATCCTATTAAGTAGCCAGCGACACCACCACCAATACTCAATGCGACCGATTCTATTAAGAATTGCGAAATAATGTCACCATTTGTTGCGCCGAGTGCTTTGCGAATACCGATTTCCCGGGTTCGTTCAGCGACGCTCACTAACATAATATTCATAATACCGACGCCACCAACAACAAGTGAGATGGCAGCAATTGCGACCGAAACACCGGCGAGCGCAGTGAATATACCACTCGTCGGTTGCGCAATTTCATCACCAGATAACACAGTGAAATCCGCTTGGCCGAAGTGATTCTTTAGCAATGCTTTATTGATGTCGGTGATAATTCCATCTAAATACTCAACAGATTCGCTCTGAACGTTAATTTGCTGAATTTGTGATGCACCTTGAATAAGCTCGCGCCCATCCTGAATATCGATAAGTACAGCGTTGTCGAAGTCGACTGTATTGTAATTAACAGGTGTATTTGTGCGTTTTAAAATACCAATGATAGTAAACGGTTTACCTTTAATGGTTACAGTTTTGCCAATTGATTGGTCTGTGCCGTAAAGGTCAATTGAAAGCTGTGGACCAATGACAGCTGTTGCGCCCATGAGGTCTGGGTCGAGAAATTGTCCGTCAGAAACTTCAATGTCACTAATTTGCTCGAGATTAGGAGTAGTAGCCAAGATAGGGGTGCGCGGCGAGCCTTCAGATACTCCGCTAACCGAACCACCAAGAATCATAAGAGGTGCAACAGCCTTGACGTGGGCAATCTTTTCAATTGCTGTAACATCTACATCATTTAAGCTGCTGGCTGCGTATTGTTGTCCGATAGGGAGTTGAACGATACCTTGAAGAGTACCTTCCTCGCTAGCGCCTGGACGAATAACGGCAATATTACCACCAAGAGAGTCTACTTGATCAACAACAATTTTACTCGCCCCGGCACTGAGTGCGAGAATTGTTGTAATGCTTGCAACACCAATTGTAATACCAAGCATAGTTAAAGTACTCCGCATGCGGCTACTGGCAATTGATTGTCGAGCAATATGTATGTGATTAGCAAAAAGGATCTTCATTATTTCGTGCCCTTCTTTTTGGGAGTTGTCTTAGCTTTTGGTTTCTTAATAACATTTAATGGCTTTTTTGTGCTGGTACGTGAAGGCAGAGGAAGACGGAAGGTGTCGGTGTCGATTTGCCCATCAAGCATTGTAATGACACGACTGGCGTACGTTGTAAGGTCAGGGTTGTGCGTCACCATAATAATTGTATTGCCGTGTTTGTGAAGGTCGGAGAGTTCTTGCATAATGATGTGACTTGCGCGGGAATCTAAGTTACCCGTTGGTTCGTCGGCCAGTATGATTGCTGGGTCGTTCACTAATGCCCGGGCAATTGCCACGCGTTGGGTTTGCCCACCAGACAACTGGTTCGGCATATAAAATTCACGTTCGCCTAAGTGAAAACTTTGCAGCATTTTGCTCGCCTTCTTTTGGCGTGCAAGTTTTGTCATACCTTTATATATAAGTGGCAGGGCGACGTTGTCGATAACGTTAAGTCGCGATACTAGGTTGAAGCTTTGGAAGATGAAACCAATTTGCTGACTACGAATGCGCGCCTGGCGTTTTGCCGAAAGATAGGCAATTGATTTTCCGTCGAGCTGATATTCTCCCTCGATGTGGCTATCCAGCAAACCGAGTACGTTAAGTAGGGTAGTTTTACCGCAACCGCTCGGGCCCATGATAGCGATAAATTCGCCTTTTTGAATGGTTAAGTTAACCCCATCAAGAGCATAGTGTTCAGCATCACCGATGCCAAACCGCTTTTTCAGCTGTTTTAAAACGATGACTGGGGGAGTTTTTGTATCAGACATTACTACATAGTATGAGAGGAATTTGCCGAAACGGCAACTACTTGTTTGCCGTGGAAATAACAATAGGTTGGCAAACGCTTCATTTTGCTTACAATAAGTAGTCTGGAGAGATGGCCGAGTGGTTGAAGGCGCACGCTTGGAAAGCGTGTATGGCGGCAACGTTATCGCAGGTTCGAATCCTGTTCTCTCCGCCAAACTGTACTTATTGATATAATTACCCTATGAACGATTCATTGAATGAACATACATCTATACCGAAACCAGAGCGGGAAGCCTCAACGCCCGATTTTATAACTTTGTTTACAGAGCAATCCGTCTTAAAACAGTATCCTGAATATCCTCAAATAGCTGAGGCGAGTGCTGCACTTACTGATGCGCTCCTTAATCATGAAGAGGTGAGTCAAGAAACGTTGCGGGCGGCTTGGATTGAGTACTCACAAATAATAGAGAACTGTATAGACTCTATTGAAGAAAACCCAGCTGAACCGAAGGTGCGAGCCAAAGCGCAAATTGCTGCCCTTATAAATAAAGCATCTATCTTTCAAGTGAGCGGGCAAACGCTCCGTTATTTAAATGAACTTGATACTGCTCGGGTGCAAGCCCACAACGAAGGCTTCGATAGCTTAAGAGATTCGATTGATGACGAAATAAATAATAAAGTTGAAAAATTAGAGTTAAGCCCTGAAGTTCTTATTCTCAAACTGAGTGGCATCATTGAAGATGCTGATCGTGAATATTTGAAAGACTTAGTAAACGATGGTGCTGATTTGAACGACATAATCGGGGACATCTACGGAATGATAAATGACGAAGATCAAGATCCTGACGAGGTATTAACAAAACTTGGTATTTTTGAAACTTAGTTTGCTATGATATAGCCATGAATGCTATTCAACGACTTGAAGTGCTACCTGGAATGTCGAACGAAGACAAAGCGAGTGTCTTGTTGGTGTACGGCAATCTTAAACCATCAGCATTTGTTTTAGTGCATGGTGAAGTGTTCCATTTAGAGCAAGGCCTGGTGCATATTGAGCCGCAACTTATCGCTGAATTAAAAGATGTATTGAAAGATTTAAATCTTAAATACTCACTCGAAACCGTTATTATGGAAAATGCCTCAAATGTTGGATACGAACATGGGCAAGAGGTATTACGAATTTTCGTTGCTGACACCCAACAAATAGCAGATGAGCTCCGCGCTGTATTTGATGGTATACAGAATAAACATGTACCCGCAGGGCACCCACTCGGGCGTCATTTATCACGAGAGAACTGGCAAGAGGAAGTGAAATACGTCCAACCTGTTGGTCAATACATAAAACTGGTAAGCCCTACAATTTACGAAGCAATTACGCGCGAATTATAAATTCAATTATCGAACAGATTGAGCGCATTGGTAATGTAAACGTTCAGCTGGCATAAAATTATCGGTATATGCCACTTCGCTTACTGCCGGCGAAAGCTGCTTCATCGAAAGCGGTATGGTGTTGTCGCGACTGTAGGCGAGTATATAATTTCCTCGAGTAATATCGGTACCTGTTCGCGTTTCCCAAAAAGCATTTGGTAGGAAGGGTCGATATACGCCATCAATCGCAGCGAGCAACTCTCGACAATCACCTTCCAAGCCAACAATGGCATTCATAATTACCATACCGTCAGTTTTTAATGAGGCGTTTATCTGCTCGCCATATTCTTTCGTGAGCAGTGAAAAAGGAACAAAACTGTCTCCATACACATCAACAAAAATAACATCATATTTATTTTGATTGGTGTTTACGTAGGCGCGAGCATCTTCAAAAATGAGGTTAATATTCGCGTGGTCTTTGTAGTTAAAGTACTCTTTTGAAATAGCTTCAAGTGCGGGGTCGATTTCTACCACATCGATAGTTGCATTTGGAAGGCTTTCAGCAAGTGTCCCGGGAAGCGTAAAAGCGCCACCACCCAACACGAGTACTCGTTGAGGGTTTTTACTCTCGATAAGCCGCGCTGCGTAGTTGGTATACCAGAAAACAAGATCATCATTGCCATTTGTATACACTGCTGACTGAATACCACCTGGGCCGGTAGACAAAGCTGCAATCGGAGCTCCTTCGCCATACACCATTTTACTGACAGTGTAGTGTGCAGAAGGACTGTCAATTTGGGCAAGTACGCTATCCTTTTTAGGAGTCGGAATGAGCATGATAAGAATAAGTACAGCACTGACGATAATTCTTTGAGTAAGGAATTTCTTTGGTACTAATAACCAACTAGAAAGAATTAAACAGAGCACCACGATAATGAGTGTTTCTTTAGAACCAATGTAACTAAATAATACAAAGCCGGTAATGAACGTTCCGACAATACCGCCTATTGAGTTTAGGGCGCTTAGGTTTGCGACTGATTCTCCGGCTGTTTTTAATTCTTTAATATTAAGCTTTGCAAGATACGGGCTCATTAACCCAAGCGCAAAGCTTGTTGGTGCAAATAAGAATAGAGAAGCGACAACACCTTGCAAACGAGTATCTTCAATTGATTCCGCAACCCACTGCAGAACTGTAGGGTGAGCAAGGGCAGTTAAAATAACACACGCCGCAGTAATGAGGCATAATATTGCAACGTCGACGGGTTTTTGGCGAGCATCGGCGAGTTTACCTCCAAGCCAGTAACCCACACTTAATGACGCGATAATAATACCAATAACACTTGTCCATACATATATAGAACTTCCGATAGTAGGGGCGAGTAAACGGGCTGCAACTAATTCGTAGGCCATGAGTGAAAAACCGGTTAAAAACGAAATGACACCGAGACTGTGAATCTTTTTGAGTAATTGTAGTTTCATATGCTTCTCAGTATACAGAAGGCTATAAGCTAATTTTGCGAATACTATGATTTTGAGAATCGGCGACGAATAGTGCAGTTTGGTCAGCGTTGAAACTAATGTCGTTAATAATGTTAAATCGTGCAGTAGTTGCACTACCATTTACGAATCCGAAAACAGTATTAGACCCTGCAACGAGAGCAATGGTGCCACTTGGAGTAATGCTAAACACCCCATAATTACTAGCAGAATAAATAGTTCCTTGAGAATCTATCACCATTGATCTTGGGAGCTGATTGCTACCGAGTGAGCTTATGAGAGAGCCAACAACACCGCCTGTTGATATGGTTCGAATAGCATTATTTCCAGAATCACCAATATATAAAACTCCGCTATTGTCGATAACAATGGATTGCGGACTGCTGAATGACGCGCTGAGCCGTGAACCGTTCGCAGACCCTGCATCTGCACTGCTAGCGACACATGAATTAAGAGCGCCCGATCCGGCGTATGTTGAAACACTACCATCTGTTTGTACCGCGCGAATTCGGTTGCTTCGATTTTCTGCAATGTAAGATACTCCGGAATTATCCGTCGCAATACTTGATGGACCGTCGAGTCGAGCGTTTGTCATATCTCCATCTGTAAAAGAACCTCGTCCAAAGTTGCATACTGCTGAAGTGCCCGCATAGGCTGTCGAATCGCCTGTTGATGCATTAACTTTACGGACTGTGTTTCTTGAACCTTCTACAACGTAAAGATTACCCGAGGTGTCGAATGTGAGTTTACCCGGCTGGTTATATTGAGAGGCTGCCGCTGTACTATTTACTGAGCCACTTGCTCCTGTACCGGACACAAATGATACAGTCCCATCGGTAGATATTTTTCGAATTCGATTGTTTGAGGTATCTGATACATATACTGTTCCATCGTTTGCTGCGGCGACTCCGGAAGGCCCGGCAAATCGCGCTGCGGTTCCGGTTCCATCCGTATATCCGCTAGTATTTGTACCTGCAAGAGTTGTAACGGTAACATCGCAGGTACCTTCTTCAATTTTTTTACTTACAGAGCGGATTGCAAAAGTTTTGTTGGTTTTAGGATTAACGCCTGCAATGCAGTAACCGTACGGTTTCTTTAAGTAAGTAACTGTACTTCCTGGGCTTTGAGCGAGAGTAGCTTCTGCAGAAGTGGCAGGATAGAGGCTTGTGCCGGACTCTTCTTTAGTTTTTTCAACGAGCTGTGCGCTATTGCGAAGGTCGGACTTTAGTGAAGATTCAGCAGCTGCACGAGTGATGCCATTATAGGCAACGATGGTGATAGCGGCTAGGATGGCGATGACAACCACAACAATCAATAATTCTACAATTGTAAAACCGCGCTGCTGAAGTATCTTAATGACCATGCCCTCTTAATATTGTTTATTATTTTATCATAAACGTAATAATGAGTCATTTTTAACTTTCTCAATAGTTTTAATGCGCTATATCTAGCGTTGTAAATAACAAACATGCCACCACCCATAGAACTCAAAGGGTTAACATTAACAGAATAGTTATGTGGTCAAAAAAACCCGTCAAAATGCTTGAAAAACTACATATAGGGGCTTATAGTCTTCATTAAGCACTACGCATTGTAGTGGATTAAAAATACACATGAGGCAAGGAGGAGAAAACAACCGACTCCATCGGTTTCTTCTTGCACCCCCGCATATATGTAGGGGTACCTGGGGAGGTGTCATGATCAATCAAAAAAAGGGGATATAGGGGAAAATGACAAATATTACTGTGGTCAAACGTGACGGTTCACGTGAAGCATACGACGCCAACAAAATTAACTTGGCACTCGTTAAAGCTAGCGAAGGACTCGAAGACCAAATTTCAAAAGTTGTTGAGGTTGCTTCACAACTCCAACTCACACTGTTCGATGGTATTACCAGCGAACAACTAGACGAAGCGGTTATCCAAACTGCACTTCAAAATGTAAAAGATGATCCTGACTACGATAAAATCGCAGCCCGTTTACTTCTAAAGAACTTATATAAGAACATTCTTGGCGATTACAACACCGCTGAAGATTTGAAGAAAATGCACGAGAAGAAGTTTAGCGCTTTCTTGAAAGACAACGTTAAAGATGGCTTGCTCGACAAGCGTTTAGTTGATGGCCGTTTTGACCTTCCAACACTTTCTAAGGCACTCGACCCAAGCAAAGACGACCTTTCAAAGTTCCTTGGTGTTATTACTAACAAAAACCGTTACGCACTCCGCAAGGGAAGTGGTGAACCAATTGAAGTTCCACAGTTTACTCACATGCGTATTGCTATGGGTCTTGCACTGAACGACGCTGAGCCTACAAAAGCCGCTCTCGATTTCTATACTCACATGAGTAACCTTGATTACGTTCCTGGTGGTTCAACTCGTGTGAACGCCGGTGGCGCCTTCCCACAACTTTCTAACTGTTTCCTTATGAACGTCGATGACGACATGGAATCAATTGCCCGCAGTGTTCGCGACACAATGTTTATCGCTAAGGGTACTGGTGGAATTGGTATTGGGTTCACTAAGCTTCGTGCTTCAGGTAGCCCAGTTAAAACTACCAACACTGAAAGTACTGGACCTATCCCATTCATGAAAATGATCGACACTGCGTTATTCGCAGTAAGCCGTAAAGGTAAAAAAGCTGGCGCAGCTGCCCTCTACATGGAAAACTGGCACCTCAACTTCCCACAATTCCTCGACCTTAAAGCAAACTCAGGTGACCCTTACCTCCGTACTCGTTTTGCTGACACCGCTACATTTATTAGCGACGAATTCATGCGTCGTGTTGAAAAAGACCAAGACTGGTACTTGTTTGACCCAGCTGAAACTATGGATCTTACTGAACTTTACGGTGATGAATTTGCAGCTCGCTACAAAGAATATACAAAAATGGCCGATGAAGGTAAGATGCGTCGTTTCGAGAAAACTTCTGCTCGCCAGCAATTCCGCCAAATTCTTATTCAACTACAAGCTACAAGCCACCCATGGTTAACCTGGAAAGACACTATTAACGTACGTGCGCTTAACAACAACACTGGTACAATTCACATTTCAAACCTTTGTACTGAAATTACTTTGCCACAAGACAATGACAACATCGCTGTGTGTAACTTAGTAAGTATTAACCTTAGTGCTCACCTTAAAGATGACAAAACTTGGGACTGGGAACGCCTTGAATCAAGTTCACGAAGCGCAATTCGCCAACTCGACAACCTTGTTGATATTACTGAACTTCCAGTGCCACAAGCTATGAACGCCAACAGTGCAACACGCGCACTTGGCCTTGGTTTCATGGGCTTCAGCGACGTTATCGAGAAGCTTGGGTACAGCTACGAATCAGAAGAAGCGTACGACCTTGTTGACCAACTTACTGAATACATTAGCTTCCACGCTATTGATGAATCAGCAAACCTTGCAAAGAAGCTCGGTAGCTACCCTAACTTCAAGGGCAGTGGTTGGAACAAGGGAATCTTGCCAATCGACACATTAGACACTCTTGCTGAAAGCCGTAAAGTTAAAGTTAACGTTAACCGCAAAACTCGCCTTGATTGGGATTCACTCCGAACTAAGGTCAAAAAGGGTATGCGCAACGCAACACTTATGGCGATTGCCCCAACTGCAAATATCGCGCACATTGCAGGCACTACACCTGGTATCGACCCACAATTCTCACAAATCTTTAGCCGCTCAACATTGAACGGTAAGTTCCTAGAAGTAAACGAGAACTTGGTTCGTGACCTAAAGCGCTTAAAGCTTTGGGACGAAGTAAAAGATGACCTTCTTATTAACCAAGGTGATATTCAAGGAATTGAATCAATTCCAGACGAAATTAAGGCTGTATACAAGACAAGCTTCCAATTGTCTCCTTACGCTTTCATCGAAGTTGCTGCTCGCGCACAAAAATGGGTTGACCAAGCGATTAGCCGTAACATGTACCTCGATACTCGCGACATTGATGAATACGAGAAAATTTACACCGAAGCTTGGAAGCGTGGTTTGAAAACTACTTACTACCTCCACGTAAAACCTCGTCACCAATCTGAACAAACAACCGTTAAATCAAACAAGGCTGAGAAGATCCAAAAGGCAAGCTCAGGCAAGGTTGGTTTCGGATTTGCGAAACGCTAGTCCGAAGGACGATTTCAACGATAATAAAGAAGGGAGAAGCGCGATGGTTCTAAAAACAAATGTAGTACCGCATCTAACTGAAGAAGTTTTTGATGAAAGGGACCGCGAAGAGATTCACAGAATCATCGCCGACCTTCGGCAAACATACTTCCAACGGCATACCGAAGCACTCTCGAACTACCACAAGGTAGAACGAGAGTCGAATCGGGCACTGCACGAAGTAAACCGCATCGAAAAACACCTTGAACGAATTGATGCATTTTGTTTGAAAAATGACATTCCAATTAACAGCAATTATCTAAAAGAAGACTAAGGAGAATATTATGGCAGATACAGCAATCGAAGAAACTCATGGCATTCTAGGCACCGGCCTTCGCGATGGTCTACAACTAAAACCAATCCGTTACCAATGGGCGTACGACTTGTACACTCAAGCAGTTGCAAACACTTGGTTTCCAAACGAAGTGCAACTTGCATCAGACTTAGGTGACTTTGAAAAGCTTACCGAAGAAGAAAAGCACGCGCTAAAGACAGTTATCAGCTATCTTAACCCGAACGAGCTTCTTATTAATAAGTCACTCGCGTTTGGTATTTACCCTTACGTGAATGCTGCTGAAGCGCACATCTACCTTTCAAAGCAAATGTGGGAAGAAGCAAACCACTTCATGACCTTTGAATACATCATTGAAACCTTTCCGTTTGATCGTGAAGAAATTTACGCCGCTGGTACTGGTAAGAAATCTCTAGCTGACAAAGCTGCATTCCAGAACAAATACCTCGGTAAAATGCTTAATGGAAACGTTGACATTGATACAACAGAAGGTAAAAAAGACTTCGTACGTAGCCTTGTTGCCTACAACATCGTTCTTGAGGGCATCTGGTTCTACAGTGGATTCATGGTTGGTATGAGCTTCCGTCAACGAAACTTGCTCCGTAACGTCGGTAGCCTCCTTGACTGGATTACTCGCGACGAAAACCTGCACCTTACCTTCGGTATTAACTTGCTTCTTACCGTTATGGAAGAAAACCCTGACCTTCAAACTGAAGAGTTTGCTGCAGAGATCCGTGGCCTCATTCTTGAAGCTGTTGAACTTGAAAAAGCATACAACAACGACATGCTTCCAAAGGGTATCCTTGGTTTGAACGCAGACTACGTGAACCAATACGTTATGCACATGACTGACCGTCGCCTTGAAGAACTTGGATTCGAACCTGAATACAACGTTTCTAACCCAGCTAAATGGATGGCAGCGGCGAATGACACACTAGAACTCGTGAACTTCTTTGAAAGTACAAACACGAGCTACGAAGTTAACGGCGGAAAATAAGCCATGTTTGATGAAGCTAGGGCAATTCTTGATGAAAACATCCTAGGGACCATCGCGACTATTAACGAAGATGGCTCACCATGGTCTTCACCTGTACACATTTTTTCTGACGAAGAAGCTGTTTACTGGTTCTCTTATGAAGATAAAGTACACTCAATTAATCTTGATCGTGACCCACGCGTGAGCCTGACTTTGTTCTCTCCAGACGAAAGTCGGGGACCGAAAGGCATCTACATTAATGGCATCGTAAGTAAGCTTGATGACGAGTCTACAACGTCTGCAAAGCAACTTATGGTGGCAAAAATTGGCAAAATTCCTACCTATTTTGAAAAAGCTACTGCTTATAGACTCCCAATTGGGCAACTTAACAGTAGTAAATCTACCGGAAACTGTTGGTATTTTTACACCTAAAAATGTATAGACAAGCGCTATATGTGGCGTATACTTATAAACATAACCACTACAAAATAATTAAATAACATTCAGGGGACTAACAAACATGAACGCAACAACAATTATCACAGACGATATGAGCCTAGACGAAAAGCTTGCAGCAATCGACCTAGCAATGGCAAACGCACAAGCACAAGCTAGCGACGACGCAGCAGCTCGTGGCATGTTTGCAGCTCCACTCGACCCAGCAGACCTTACTATGTGTGAAGGTTGCCAATAGTCCTTAAACCATCTTTGGTTAAAATTTGACATAGAAAGAGCCCCGGGATATTCTCCCGGGGCTTATTCGTACTGCAGTTACTAGATGTGTTCCATGTCTTCGATGAAGTAGGTAGGGGTTGAGCCGTCCATGGCTCTGAGGTCGCTCAGGTCGCTGGGCGAGGGGTAGTAGTCGTCGAAGTCGATGTCCCACCACCGGTCTTGCTCGACGGGCAGTTGCCTGCGAACAGCCTAGACGGCAGTCTTCTCGCTGTCGGAAAGGTATCCGATGGTCAGAACTGCGCTGTCGAAGTCTTCTACGAAGGAAAACTTCTGCAGCGGAGTGGAGTCGGGGTCGAACCCACTGAGGATGGTCTCGCGACGATCATCTTCGAGTTGCGTCTCCTTGATCAGTCTTTCCTGTTCTTCGTCGGAAGAAGTCTCGTCTTTGGTGGTGCTTTCTGCGAGCTGGGTTGCGATGGTTCGGCGGGTGGCAAGCTTGTCTTGCTGTCGAGAGCGTTTGGCGCTCATGACACCTCCATGTCTAGTAAATTGGATAGGTACGAATGTATATATTATAACAAATAAACCTTTAAAAGTCAATACGCTGATGCTTTATGATATTGTTATTAATACTATATTAAGTATAGTAATTTACCTTACGTAAGGTGTATACTAAGACCATATGAAAACACTCCTCGTTATATTCGGAATCACCGGTGACCTCAGCGGTCGCAAACTATTACCAGCTTTATCACACATTATTAATGACAATCCGGGTCGCGACTTATCAATTCTGGGCGTATCTCGCCGTGAAGCAGATGTTAAGCAATTAGTGCTCGACTCTACAAACAACCAGAGCGTTGCTGACTGTACTGAACTTTATACAATGGATTTGGCAGAAGCAGGTGACTACGCGGGCCTTAAAGACGCCGTAGAAGCTTATGGTGCTGACCAAACGCTTATGTACTTGTCGGTGCCTCCTGGAGCAGCCGCGCAAATTGTCGACCTACTTGGTGCGGCTGGTATTAACACTCCCGATATTCATCTGTTATTTGAAAAGCCTTTTGGTTACGACCTTGAATCTGCGAAAGACTTCTTGCAAAGAACCGCTCGTTATTACACAGAAGATCAAATTTTTCGTATTGACCACTACATGGCCAAAGAAGTGTCTGCTGAAGTAATCCGTTTGCGTCGTGACGCCGAAAACCATCATCACAGTTGGGGCAATGCCTCAATTCAAGCAGTTGATATCGTCGCTTCGGAAACCATTGGTATTGAAGGACGAGCTAACTTTTACGAACAAACCGGTGCACTGCGTGACTTTATTCAAGGCCACTTAATGCAACTCCTTTCACTGGTTGTTATGAAAGTACCGACAGAATTTACGAATGACGAAATTCCAGCAATGCGCCTCGCAGCATTGAACTCAATTAACGTTGCAACGTTTGAAGATAGCATTCGTGCTCAATACGACGGCTACCAAGATGAAGCGCAGAACCCAGGAAGCCAGACCGAAACCTTCGCAAGTATTAAACTTTCCAGTGGCGACGCGAACTGGGAAGGTGTACCGCTCCGACTTACATCGGGTAAGGCACTCAACGAAAAGCGCTCTTTTATTGAGGTGCACTACAAAGATGGAACAAGCGATATATTCGAAGAGGGTAAAGCACCGAGCGACAATCGAAAGCTGGATGCATATGAACGCGTTCTACTAGAAGCGATTGCGGGGCACAAAGCGATTTTTACTGGTGGCGAAGAAGTTATTCGTTCTTGGGAGATTTTGAACTATGTACAGCAAGCTTGGGGCATGAACGATCCTGTATTAAAGTACTACAAACAGGGATCAACAGTTGAATCGATAATTGAAACTTAACGCTACCCGTAGCGTAGTGACAATACTACAACATCGTACATGTAGCGTTTTTGCCTATGTAGGTGCTACAATAAAATCCCATGGAGGTGCAAAACTAGCATGGGGAACAAACAAAAATTTATCTTTGTAACTGGAGGAGTGCTTTCTGGCGTTGGTAAGGGTATTACCGCGGCCAGTATTGGGGCTATTCTTCAAGCAAAAGGGGCAAATGTCTCAATTCAAAAATGTGACCCGTACCTTAACGTAGATGCGGGCCTTTTGAATCCTAGGGAACATGGTGAATGCTTTGTAACAAGAGACGGCGCAGAGACCGACCTTGACCTAGGACACTATGAGCGATTCTTAGATATTGAAGTAACGCAAAAAAGCGCTACACTTTCAGGCCGACTTTTGAGCCAACTTATTGCCGACGAACGCGCAGGTAAGTTTAATGGCCAAACGGTACAACTTGTCCCTCACTTAACCGGTGCAATTAAAGACGCTATTAGCGAAGCAGCCGTTGGATCAGATGTTCACATTGTTGAAATTGGTGGAACGGTAGGGGACTACGAAGGCCTTAGCTTCGTTGAAGCTATTCGTGATTTCTCGAGCCGTGTTGGCCGTGAAAACTGTTTTTATGTTCACGTTGTGTACGTACCATTTATTAATACAAGTAAAGAATTCAAATCTAAACCTGCACAAAATGCGCTAAATGATTTGCGTGGCTTCGGTATTGTTCCTGATTGTGTCGTTGTTCGAACCGACGAACCTGCTCCTGGTGATATTGCTGCGAAGATTGCCCGTTTTAGTGGCGTTGATGAAGATGCAGTTATTTTGCTCGCTAATGCGAAGACTGTCTATGAAATTCCCCTCACTATTTATGCGAGTGGTATTGGCCCAGTGCTCGAGCGTTTTACCGGTAACCACGTGAAACCCGACCTTTCGAAATGGGTTAAATTGGTTGAGGCGCAAACCGCCACATACAAAGACACTGTGAAAATTGGTATGGTTGCGAAGTACCTTGATAACGAAGATACCTACATTTCTGTTATTGAAGCATTGAAAGCTGCTGCCTGGGAAGTGGGTGTTGGCCTAGATTTGAACTGGATTAACGCCGAGGAAGCCGAAGAATCAGAACTTGCTGCTATGGATGGCTTATTAGTACCCGGTGGCTTTGGTAAGCGCGGTATTGAAGGTAAAGTTGCCGCCGCTCGTTATGCACTTGATAACAAAAAACCATACCTTGGCCTTTGTTTAGGATTGCAGGTTGCGGTTATTGCTGCAGCTCGTAAAGCTGGTTTGAAAGAAGCAAACAGTTCTGAATTTGACGAAGCAACGAAGCAAAACGTTGTATACATTATGGAAGGCCAAGCAGGTAAGGAATCAACTGGTGGGACATTACGTCTTGGCGATTACGAAGCGAAGTTGCAAGCTGGTTCAGTTGTTGAAAAAGCCTACGGCACTCCAACTGCTATCGAACGTCACCGTCACCGTTACGAAGTAAACCAAAAGTTTACAGCAGACATTGAAAAAGGTGGGCTGGTTATTTCTGGAACATCTCCAGACGGTAAATTGGTTGAATATGTTGAAGGCAAAGACCACCCGTATTTTGCTGCTACACAAGCACACCCTGAGTTTAAGAGCCGTCCAAACCGTGCGCATCCGTTGTTTGTTGGGTTGATTAAAGCTGCTTACAATAAGTAGTTAGCCACGCCTCTGTTATAATGTACTTAATGGAAAAAACTCTACAAGATATTGCGAAGCGTCTATACGGCGTTGAAATCGAAACTAAGCTTACACGTCCCGATCCTCAGTTCGGTGACTATGCTACTAATATTGCGCTGCAACTTGCCAAACCTCTTGGTAAAAATCCTCGTGAAGTTGCTGAAGAAATTGCTACCGCACTTCGTGAAACCGGTGAGTTTAGTGAAGTAACTGTTGCTGGGCCTGGTTTTATTAATGTTCGTATTTCTGCGAGCGCCTTAGCTGAAAAGCTGCAAGACCAGTGGAGCGATACGTTTGGTGAAAGCCAAGATGGTGCCGGTAAGACAGTGATTGTTGAATACCCAAGCCCGAATATGGCTAAACCCTACAGTGTTGGGCACCTTCGTCCAGGCAACCAAGGTTGGGCTGTTCGTCAACTTATGAAGGCTACTGGCTGGAACGTCATTACTGATAACCACTTAGGCGATTATGGCGCACCTCTCGGTATTTGGATTACGGGCTTTCGTTTGTTTAGTAGCGACGAAGCACTAGAAAAAGATGGTGTGTATGAACTGGGCCGCGTGTACATTCAAACCAAGAAAGCTTTGAAAGAAGAAATTGAACGCGGGGAAACAAAGCTTGCCGATGAAGTTCAAGATTGGCTACAGAAGTTTGAAGCAGGAGACGAAGAAGCCGTTGCGTACAGTAACCGCTTTAATAGGATTTCACTTGAACATATTCATACTATTATGGATCGTTTGAAAATCTCAACCGACTTAGAACTAGGGGAGGCTTTCTTTGCACCACAAGGTAAAGACGCCGTCCAGAAATTATTAACTACTGGTGTAGCTGTCCAAAACGAAGACGGTTCAATTATTGTACCTCTCGACGAGTTTGGATTTGACGTTCCTTTGTTGGTTCAAAAAAGTAACGGTACTGCTTTATACGCTACGACAGATCTAGCGACAATGTTGTACCGCCAGGAGAATAATCATCCTGACAAAGTTATCCATGCAGTGGGCGCTGAACAACAATTTTATTTCTCACAATTATTCGCGATGGCTAAAAAGCTTGGCCTGCCGATTGAATTTGTTCACCTATGGTTTGGAACAATTGACCAACTGAACGAAGACGGTACTCGTGAAAAAATGAGTAGCCGTAAAGGCGTTGTTTTGATGGAAGAACTGCTTAATGAAGCAGAAGAAAAAGCGCGCGCCGTAGTGAAGGGTCGCGATATTAGCGAAGAAGATATTAAGAAAATCGCCCTTGGTGCTATTAAGTTCAGTGACTTCATGTCTGACCGCCGCACTAACATTTTGTTCGACTGGAATACTATTTTTGCCCTAACTGGTTACAGTGGCCCATACATTCAGTACGCCGCAGTTCGCGTAAATGCTATTTTGCGCGAGAACGGTGAAGGCCAAGCGTTTGTAGATGGCTACGATTATACTGCCGAAAAAGATATCATTTCTCATGTACTTGAGTACCCGGAAATTGTTCGCCGCGCAGCTGAAGAACTTGAACCGCATCGCGTTGCTGCGTACTTATATGAGCTTGCACGTACACTTAATCGTTACTACGAGGCTACCCCAGTTGCTACTGGTAACGTGACTGATATCGAAAAGGCTGCTCGCCTGGGTGTGCTTACGAAAGTCAGCCAAATATTCACTAAAGGCCTCGACCTATTGGGTATCGAAGTTCCTGAACGAATGTAGTACTTGTTCAATACTAAAAACGGGCATATAATAACAACTTCAATCCGTATGTGCAGAAAAACGCCGAGCGAGATCTTGGCGGTTTTTGTTCAAACGGGTTGCCGTATTGTGGAGAAATTCTTCACACTTACAATCAGGAGGAGAAATGTCAGGAAACCGATATACCGATGTTTTAAAGCGTGTGGTTCAAGGGCCGGTTGTCTTTACTGAATTCAAACCCCGTGACGACCCGGCGTTCCCCGGCACTATTGCCCAAGTATTCGGCTGCAGCGTCGACCAGACGGAAAACTTACTGAAAGCGGTGGATATCTTGGAGGCAGACCACCATTACCATGTTCACCGTGAACCAGTAAGGGGACCCGTACAAGGTTCTAAAGGCAAGGACTATCCCCAACAGTTCGAGGTAACCATTTCACCCGCATGACTTCTGATTCGGAGTGGGGCAGTGCAGCTTATGAGCCGCACGCCCCACTCCAGTACCTATCCCACCGTGATTTTTTAAAAGAGTGCTATATCGCTACTTCGTAGCTCACAACACGTCGCCGCTCGGAAGAGTGTGCGAGCACTCTCTTCTCTCGCTTGCTAGTGTTATAATTTATACAGATATTTCAGAACTAAGGAGACTACCGTGGCACTGACTGAAAAAGAAAAAGCAAAGATTGCTAAAGAAAAAGCGACTAAAATTGTTAGCGTCGTAACGAATGACAGTAAAAAGCACGTTGAAGGCTTCTTCGACTTTATCCGCACCCAGGGTGTTATTGGCCTCGCGATCGGTTTAGCTGTAGGTGTCGCTGCCAGTGATACTGTGAAAAAGATTGTCGAAGGTTTCATTAACCCAATTGTTCAATTTCTTGTTGGTTCTCAAGATAAACTTGCTACGGCATCATGGACATTTGAAGCATGGGGTCGTTCCGCTACATTTGCTTGGGGGGCAGCGGTTTCTTCACTTATCACATTGCTTGCAACTGCACTTGTTATTTACTGGCTTGTAAACGTATTCCGTCTCGATAAGCTCGACAAGAAGAAGCAGTAATTGTGGCTGTAAAATCAGGTACTAAAAAATCGTCTCGCCTTCTTTGGGTTGATTTAGAAATGACTGGTCTTGACCCAGACAAAGACCGCATTCTTGAAGTAGCCGCGATTGTCACCGATTGGGACATGAAAGAATTAGCTACATACGAAGCGGTAAAAAAAGTGGGCCCTAGCCTCATAAAGAAACGAATGGTTGGTGAGTTCTGGGAAAAGTATTCGAACGTTCGAGAAGGTTTGATTGCGCAAAATGCTACAGGTAAAAATGGCCGAACAGTTGAGAATGAACTACTCGCTTTCTTAGATGAATGGTTTCCAGCAGACGAGCGTATTATTTTGGCAGGTAACTCTATCCACCAAGATCGTAAATTTATCGTGAACGAATGGGGCCGTCTTGATAAACGCTTACATTATCGTATGCTCGACGTGAGTGCTTGGAAAGTTGTATTTGAACACAAGTTTAAAAAGAAATTTTCTAAACCTGAAGCGCACCGCGCCTTAAGTGATATCCGTGGCAGCATTGAAGAACTTCAATATTATTTGAAAAAAATTAAATAGTTCCAGTGCTACAATAAAGCTACTATGAAGCTTCGAACTCAAAAGCGAAAAGGGCTCGCGATAGTTTTAACTATCCTCGTTCTTATTGTGGGCTTGGCGGTATTGGTATGGTATTTCGTATCAGGTCTTCATCAAGACAGTCCTTCAACACCAGCAGCTGTTACCACTAAACCTGAACCAAAACCTGTGTCACTAAAATCGAACGGTCTTTTTAGCGGTAATACTTTTTGGGGTCGCAATATTAACCAATGGTCGATGGCGAGTGATTTAAAAACCGCTTATCCGTTTTCGCGTTTGAACGAGTTTCACCGCGATCAATACGACGCATGGGTGACGGGGCTCGAATGTCCAACCGTAGCAGGTTTCTCACAAACGGTTGCGCAAGAAGAAGCCACACTCTCATTTAATTGTTCACCAGATTATTTACCAGAAGCGGCTAAATGGTTTACGGCAGTGAGCTTAGCGAACAACCATACTGACAATCGTGGCGCTGAAGGTTTTGCTGAAACAAAACAACATCTAGATGAGAATAAGATCCAGTACTTTGGTAACTACAATCCGGAAGTCCTTGAGGACGCATGTGACGTTATGTCGTATCCAGTAACGGTGAATTATGACGACGGCTCTATTAAGAAACAAACCTTACCTGTGGCATTATGTGGCTACCATGGAGTGTTTAAAACTCCATCACAAGCTTCGTTGGCGCAGATGGAGAAGTATTCAAAACTCATGCCAGTTATTGCTATGCCGCATTCTGGTGCAGAATACACTGCCGCACCCGATAACATTAAAATAAATAGTTATCGCTCGATGATTGACCATGGTGCCGACATGGTACTGGGTGACCACTCACACTGGGTACAAAGTACAGAAGCGTATAACGGTAAACTTATCGTATATTCTATGGGTAACTTTATTTTTGATCAGCAAGGAGCGGTTGAAGTAACCCGCTCTGGAACCATTCGAGTTTTGATGGAAAGTGATAAAGTGTCATCTGACTCACTGCAAAAGTGGCTCGCACTTGGCGAGAAATGTGCAGCCTATCATGATACGTGTTTGCAAGAAGCTGAAGCTGAAAAACTCGAAAAATTACCGCTCAATTATTCGTTTGGAGTGGTAGGTTCAAACAGCGCAAATAAAATTACGAAACCAGCAACACCGGCCGAACAAGCCGCAATTGAACAGCGCATGGTATGGTCCTCAACCATGTCACAGTTGAAAGCTCCCTATAAAAGCCTGTAGAATAGAACTATGACTCATAAAGAACTTGAAACATATTTACTCAGCTTCCCAGATACATGGCTTGATTTTCCGTTTGGTGAAGGTACGAGTGTATACAAAATTGGCAAAAAAGAAGACGGTGAAGGCAAAATGTTCGCCCTCATTGACGACAAAAGTAATCCACTTCGTGTGAGCTTAAAATGCGACCCTATACTCGCTGAGACCCTTCGCGAGCGCTATGAAACAGTTGTCCCTGGCTATCACTTAAACAAGAAACACTGGAATACTATTATTCTTACCGGCCAAATGGCTGACGACGACGTAAAAGATTTGGCTAACTTAAGTTACCAATTAGTTTCGGCGTAGATTATTCGTTTGAAGCACTAAATTCAGACAAGCTTTTTTGTACAGGCTCGAAGTTGTCGTAGGTAGTTTTGAGGAATGTTTTATTTGCTTCGTTCGAACTTGATGAATAAAGTTGGCGAAGGAGTGTTAATAAATTCGAAAGTTGAAAACTCATCTCTCGTGCGTAGGTGCTGTCGTACTTTGCGTTAAGGCGTGCATCTTCAAGGCGTGCGAGCATTTGCGTACTTGATTCAGCAGCGATTATTGTCGGTGCTATTTTTTCTGGTACGATTCCGATAGTGGCAAGGGGAGTTGCTAGGTCACGTTGAGTATTTGTTAAAGAAATTTTCAAGTTACTATTCGTTGAACGAAGTTGGCTGTTCTTTATTTTGCCTTCAGAACTTTCTACGACTGCACTTGTAGCGTCTAACCTTGCAGATAGTCGACCCCATGGTTCTGTACGAGCACTTCCGATCTTTCCAACAACAACCGAAAGAATAATAACGAGCACTATACCAACACCACAAAGCAGCAAAATCAGGCGTGTTTTATTAAGCGCAAACGCACGCCCTGGGGCTTGTGGGGCAATTTGATCTAGGTAGTCAGGGGGCAATTGTTGCTGGGGATTCATTGCCTCCATTTAAGCACAATCAATAACAGAGGTAAAGAGTGCTATAATCAACTTATGCAAGATGCCAAAGAAGAGATTCGATCTCGCCTGAATATTGAGGATGTCGTTGGAGAGTACGTACAGCTTAAACGAGCTGGTCGAAACTTCAAAGGCCTTAGTCCTTTCTCCAGTGAAAAGTCACCGAGTTTCATCGTGAGTCCCGAAAAAAATATTTGGCATGACTTTTCTTCAAACAAAGGTGGCGATGTGTTCAGTTTCATTATGGAAGTTGAAGGTGTCGATTTTCGCGAAGCACTTGAACTACTCGCACGCCGTGCTGGTATTGAACTGGCCGACCACGATTCACAAGGCAGTCAAGAACTCGCCAAATTAAAACGCCGATTGCTTGAAGCGCACCGTTGGGCATCACTTTATTACCAAGAGAGTTTAAAGCAAAATGATCGTGCGCTTCAGTACGTGTTTGGTAAACGTGGCTTAAGTAAAGAGATTGTTCAAACTTTTCAGATTGGCTATGCACCAGATTCTGGCGATGCGTTAGTCCAGTTCTTGCATAAAAAAGGCTTCACTAACCAAGAACTGTCAGATGGCGGTTTAATTAACAGGTTTGGTGGCGATTTATTCCGCGGCCGTATGATGGTTCCTTTGATGGACGCCTCAGGGCAGGTGATTGGCTTTACGGGTCGCATTTTAGAAGACATACCGAACGCACCAAAATATTTGAACACGCCACAATCGCCACTGTACGATAAAAGTCGTCACGTATTCGGGCTCAGCCAGGCGAAAGAGGCTATTCGCAAAAATGACTATGCTGTAGTTGTCGAAGGCAATCTAGACGTCGTGAGTAGCCACCAGGTGGGCATTACTCAAGTAGTTGCAACGGCCGGCACGGCAATGACAGAGTCGCACTTAAAAGCGCTTGTGCGCCTAAGCCCTAATGTTCGTCTTGCTTACGATGGCGATAAGGCTGGCTTAGCGGCAACCGAACGGTCAATCCCAATCGCGCAGCATGTTGGCACTGAACTCACTATTATTAGCTTACCCGACGACGTTAAAGACCCCGATGAACTGATTCAAAAAGACGTGAAGTTCTGGCAAAAGGCGATTGATGATGCCGAAGGGGTTGTTGACTGGCTCCTTACTCAATATACGAAGCGCGAAAACATGGATATTCCACTTGGAAAGCGTCGCTTTACAACAGCGGCATTAGCGGTGGTACGAGCGCTACAAGATCCTGTTGAACAAGAATTTTATTTGAAAAAAATTGCTGGCTACACCTCAACAACACTTGAAACGGTTCGCAAGAAGTTTGAATCGAAAGAAGATGAACCTGAACCGGTTTTGAAAGAAGTGAAGTACACGGGTGAAACTGTTGTCGACGCCTATGGCTATCAAGATAATCTGCTTGCGCTCGCACTGTTATATCCAGCAGTTCGCGAACTTTTGAATGAAATTGATGAAACAATGCTCTCAAACGAAGACCGTAAGGTAGTTTTAACCTTTTTGAAATCTACAAATGAGCCAGTAGACGCAACCCCGAGCGAATTGCAAGAACTAGACACCTATGTTAAAATATTACTATTAAAAGCCGACGCTCGCTATGGCGATTGGAGTGATGAAGATCGCTACTTTGAAACCGCCCGCCTCGTCCGCATTATCGTAACAAAACACAAGCAAACCCAAAAAGATGAATTGACCGCCGCTTTACGCATTGCCGAAGATGAAGGTAATGATGAAGAGGCGTTACGATTGCGCCATGCCCTAAACGAACTTATTAAGGAGATACCACGTGCCAAGAGGTAAGAAAAAAGAAGAACCAATTGCTGATGAAGACGCAGCGATCGAAGAAGAGACACAAGAAATTGCAGCCGCTATGGGCGCACTTCCAATCGAAGGACCAGCTCCTGAAGACCTAGAGGAAGAAGAAGTTGATACAGACGAAGATGTTCTTAGCCAAGAACAATACTTTGATGACGCCAGTGACGACAGTGTACGTTTGTACCTACGCGAAATTGGTAAAATCCCACTTCTTAATTCAGAAGAAGAATTAGCACTCGCTCACCGCGTTGTTGCTGGTGAAAAGAAAGCTAAAGACAAGATGGCTGAAGCGAACATGCGTTTGGTTGTATCAATTGCTAAGCGTTACAGTGGCCGTGGACTTGATTTCCTCGACCTTATCCAAGAAGGTAACACCGGTCTCCTCCGTGCTGTTGAAAAGTTTGACCCGGACAAAGGGTTCAAATTCTCAACCTACGCTACTTGGTGGATTCGCCAAGCGATTACTCGTGCGATTGCTGACCAAGCTCGTACAATTCGTATTCCAGTACACATGGTTGAAACAATCAACAAGTTACTTCGTACACAACGTCGTATGACTCAAGAACTTAACCGTGAACCAACTATCGAAGAACTTGCAAAAGAACTCGAGATGGAACCAGAAAAAGTTGAATATGTCATGAAAATTAAACAAGACATTACTTCACTTGACGCTGGTGTCGGCCGTGACGGTGACGACGAAGATTCAGTACTTCGTGACTTCATTGAAGACGAAGATTCTGCAACTCCTGAAGAGTCAGCTGCGAACCAACTATTGAAAGAACAAGTACAAGCTATCCTTTCAACACTTTCAGACCGCGAACAGAAAATCATCAAGATGCGTTTCGGCCTTGAAAATGGTAAAAGTCACACACTCGAAGAAGTAGGCCAAGAATTTGCGGTTACCCGTGAACGTATTCGCCAAATTGAAGCGAAGGCACTTGCGAAACTTCGTAAGCACAAAGATTCAAAGAAACTTCACGAATACCTTTCTTAGTCCTAGGCTAAGAATAAATCAAAACGCAGGTGTCACATCGACAGCCTGCGTTTTGCTTATGGTTTGAAAACAGAGGTAGAAATGGTAGGATAAACGTATTGTGACTGAGAGAACAAACGGAGAAGCTGCATTTACACGAAGAACACACGGAAGCTCGCGACGTGGTGTGTTTCCGGTGCCAGCAACTAGTATTTCATCTCGTCAAGAACAGTCTCGCGGAGACAAGGCTCGATTAATCGAGTTAATGAGGCAGCGTAATGCTGAACGTGTCGCAACTCTCGAAAGTGACCTGGGAAACAAAGAACTTCCAGCGTACAAACATAAACAAGAAATCCTTGCGAATATTGAATCGTACAAAGCAATTATTCTAGGTGGCGCAACGGGTAGTGGTAAGAGTACGCAGCTTCCACAATATCTTTACGAAGCTGGGTACGACATGACAATCATGCTCGTACCACGCCGAGTTATTGCCGATGGCTTGGGTGACCGTATCCGAGAAGAGCTTTCTGGGCAAATTGAAGACTTTAATGCAGAAGAAACTGTCGGTATTGTTCACGGAGAGCGTACTGAACGCCACGATAATAACAAAATTCTAGTTATGACACCAAATACCTTCATTAAAATGGAGCAGGATTTACGAAAAAGGTTTGGTGATAAAAAATTAGCTATTGTTGCTGACGAAATTCACGAAGCAAACCTCTTTACTGAAATTGCGACTGGCGCTGCGGCTATGTCGGTGCGTGAACATGAGAATTGGCGCCTTGTTGCGGCGAGCGCAACCCATAACGCTGATACGCTACAAAAACCCTTCCAGAAACTCAACCAAGACGCCTACGTACCTGAAATTATGATTGAGGGTAGGCCATTTAATGTTGAACTAAAAGAAGAGCCAACAAAAACACCAATGGAAGTCTATGCTGCCGTAGGCCATGAACATGAAAAGACAATGATCTTTACATCTGGTAAGCGGGAAATTGATCACATTATTGAAGAGACAAAATATGTGCTCGATAAAGCAAATCCAGGATCTTCGGAAAAGGTAGTTTTTCGTAAACTACACGGTGAATTAAGTGAATATGAATTAAGTCACATTGATGACCCGATTCCTGCAGATTCTCGTTTGGTAATCGTTTCTTCGCCCGCCGGCATGTCTGGTATTACGATTCCTGGCGTGACACTTGTTATTAGTGACGGTACGATTAATCGCCAAGAACTTGATGAGGATGGTGTACCCGGGCTCAAGCGCGACCAACTGGCTAAGTCGGAAGTTATTCAGCAAATTGGCCGTGCGGGCCGCGACGTACCTGGTGGAATAGGTATTATTGCCAAACCGACTGCTATTATTGACGATATTCTTCGTCAACGAGGGGAAACAGTTGAAGTGTCTCAAATGGAATTCGTTGAGTTCGAAAATCGTGAACAGCATGCACCACCTGAAATTTATAGCACCAACTTATCGCGTGTTGTATTGTCTACGGCTCGATTAGGCTATCGATTTAGTGAACTCAATGAGTATATTCCTCACCCTGTAAAGTCATCCGAAATTATCAAAGCCGAGGAAGCTCTGTCTCGATTAGGCGCGTTGGATGATGACGATAAGATTACGACAATCGGCAAGTTTATGGATGATTTCCCAATCTCTCCTGAGTTGTCGCGTGGTTTATTTGAAGTCCGTAAAAGGGCGGGTACATTACAGCAGCTTGCTCGTGCTTCATTTATTGCGGCTGCATTAAACGAAGGCGGCTTACAGGATTTCACCGAAAAAGATAAAATTGAGTGGAAGAAGCTACTTCGAACCTCTACTTCAAACGATTACATCGCGCAGCTTGATATTATGACCGCACTTGAAGAGGCGACTACTTCTGAACGGCCAATTTTTGATTTCGTTGATACCTACGACTTAAGCCCTAAGCGTGTTGAGCGGGCGCAAAAAGGTGCGCGGAAGATGTTACATTTGTTCAATATTAATATTGAAAACATCGTCGTTACTGCACCTACTGGAACCGAAGAAAAAGAACTCCAAGATGACTTTACTGCCGGGTTGATTGACCAAATTTATCGAGAAGCAGGAACTGCGTATCGAAAGAAATTGTATAGGAATATTCATGGAAATGCAGAATCCAAACGTCGCAACTTAAGCGATAGAAGTGTAACTATTGCTAAATCAGGCGAACTTATTGGCGGCACGGCTCGTTGGTATGAAAAATGGAATAAGCGCGATAAAGTTTCACAGCGATACGATATTGTAGAACTTACGATGCCAGTAGATCCTGCGGTTGTAGGTAGATATGCTCGTGAGAGTAAATTATTAACAGGTAAGCCAGTTGAACCACGCATAGACGGCGATAGGGTAGTCGAGCGAGAACAAGGGATGTTTGGCGCCATTCCCGTTGGCGAACCTGTCGCAACAGGTAGTCGTGAATATATTAGCAAAGAAGCACAACAGTTGTTAGTTGAGCGCGTGCTTCAAGCGCCAGGTGAGGCTCAGCTTGCGCTGCGTGAAATTGCTGACGAACTTGCGCTGTATCGTCAACGCACTCCTGAAGATGTTTTAAATAAACTCAAAAAGACAGATGCGCCGAAAGATATTACTAAAGCGTTTATCAAAGAACTTATTGAAGGGTTTGCGCAAACAACACGTGACGGTCGTGAAATTGATTTAAGTCTTCGCCACTATCTATATAGCCAAAACGTCGCCATTGACCGTTATTTTGATGATGAGGCATTAGTTGAGTTGCAAGAACGATCACCAGATTCAATTATTGTTGGAGATGAGGAAACTCGCGTATTCTATGACAACGCTCAGCCATACGTTACCGGCTTGCACAAAAGACAACTGGCTCAAATCACTGGACCACTGTATCTACCAGATGGTCGTGAGGTTTTAAAACAAGTACCCCTCAGTGGCGGTGGCACCGAACGCGTTTCAATCCAGAATTAAAAGTCTAAACTCTCAAGTAGGTCAGACAACTTCTTGTCTAACTCTTCAACGGTTCCGTCGTTAATGACGTAGTGGTCGGCAATCGCAATTGGGCCGCCTTTTTCAAGGTGTTCAATTTCTGTAATATCGCGTTCGTGCGCTTCGGTTGCGGTAAATGGTCGAATGGCACGTTCTGATAGGCGGTGATAGCGCAGGTGGCGCGGTGTAACGATAGCTACCAGGCTTAATTCACCAGGAAAGGCCTTTTTCAAAACAAGGAACTCAGTCCAGGTGTATAGGCCGTCGGCAATAATGCGGTGTTGGCCTGATGCTGCGAGATGGTGAATTTGTTCAACGATCTTATTGGCGACAAAATCTTTGCCGTGCTCTTCGCGAACGTCTTCGCGGAACTTTTGTTCGCTCGCTGCAGTTCGTTCAATACCGGCATCTTCCATAGCTTGTAAAATAACGCCACCAAAGTAAACTTTCGGATATCCTTTTTGTGTGAAGTATTCAACGGCAGTCGATTTACCTGAGCCAGCGAGGCCGACAAAGGCAACAATTTTGAGATTTTCGTGATGTGTCATAAGGGTATTGTAGCAGATTATTACGCTTTCGCTTGTCAGGCAACAAAGACGGGTTTATTATAATGAAAACTTACAGGAGATGTCGGCTATGGCTATGGATTCAGAATTTATGTTTAACCCAGGTGATCAATACAACACACCTAAAACTCTTCCATGGCAAGACGATGCGCTGTGTGCGCAAACAAATCCTGAAGCATTCTTTCCTGAAAAAGGCGGCAGTACACGTGAAGCAAAGAAAATTTGCGGTCAGTGTGATGTTGCGCGTGAATGCCTTGATAACGCACTCGAAACCGACGAGCGTTTTGGCATTCGTGGCGGCATGTCGGAGCGAGAGCGTCGAGCACTTAAAAATCTAGGCCCGCAGGCAGTCACGATTGCTTTTGAAAAAGCTCAAGCAAAAAACCGATAATCGCAAATAGCTGCGAACACACCGCTACCAGTGTTATACTAAAAACATGAAACGGCTTGCAGTAATTGACGGAAAGTCCGTATTTTATCGTGGATATTACGCGATGCCCGGGCTTTCTTTACCGGATGGTACTCCTACGGGCGGAGTTTTTGGTTTTGCTTCAATCGCAATTGAACTTATTAAAAAACTCGAACCAGATTATGTCGCCGTCGCTTGGGATATTAAAGGTACAAGCGCCGCAAAACGATTAGAAATTTTCTCTGAATATAAAGCTGGCCGCACAAAGCCCGCCGACGATTTTTATGCGCAACTTCCCATCCTTCGTGAAGTATTAGAGGCCTTCAATTGGCCACTTTATGAGCTTGACCAGTACGAAGCCGATGATATTATGGGTACCTTTGCAGCGCAAGCAAAAGAAGATGGTATTGAAGCCTGTTTAATTACGGGTGATTATGACCTTCTGCAATTAATTGACGACAACACCGGTGTGTATATTACTCGAACCGGTAGTAGCGACTTAGTCCGTTACGACGACGCGGCGTTCGAAGCTAAGTACGGTGTAAAAGTTAGCCAGTTCGTGGATTACAAGGCGTTAGTAGGGGACAGTAGTGATAATATTCCTGGTGTACCGCGCGTAGGCCCTAAAGCGGCCGAGAAGCTGCTCAACTCATATAATGACCTTGATGGTATTTACGCGCACGTGGACGAAGTAAAGGGTGCTCAGCAGAAATACCTCATTGACGGTAAAGACTCTGCATACATGAGTCAAAAGCTCGCCGCTATTTATACTGATGCTCCAATTAAAATCGATTGGGAAGAAGCAGACATCGAACGTACTCGTGTAGATAAGATTCTCGAAGTGCTGCATAAATACGAATTTAGCTCACTTATTAAACGACTTCCCAAGCACATGAAAATTGGTGATGAGGTTGTTGATGTTGAAGAGATTATCGAAGAACTTGAGGAACAATCTGCAGAGCCGTTAAAAGAAGTCGCGTGGCCATCACCGCTTATTATCGATGGCCCTGTGTTCGTTGAAGTATTTGGCGATGACGTTTGGATTTCGATTGACGGTAAAAGTGCATCGAAAAAAGCAATCAAAGAAGTCGATCGTAATTTCTGGCATGCACTCGTTATGGCTCGAACAGTCAGCTATGATGCAAAGGCGTTGTACCATGCATTAGACAAACTTGGCGCTGCTGCACGTTTTGACGATGTGCACGATTTACGCCAAGGTGCATTCTTGCTTGACCCGCTGGCGCGCGATAGGTCAGTGGCTGCACTTATTGGTTCTGAAACCGAGGATCCACTCGCCATTTTGGCTGGTCTAGTTCAAGTATACGAAGCTCAAAAAACTGCTTTCGAAGCCGAACCTCGCTTGGCTGACATTGCGTACAAATATGATTTTCCGCTTACCTACACACTCTTTCAAATCGAGCGAACAGGGGTAAAAATCGATCCTGAACGCTTTGCTGCACTGAGTGAGAAGCTTGGCGACGAACACAAAAAGCTCGAACAAGAAATGTATACAATGGCTGGATACGAATTTAATATCGGTAGTCCCGCACAACTTTCTGAAGTTCTCTTTACGAAGTTACAGCTTTCAACTCAAGGCATTAAAAAAGGTAAAACAGGCTACAGTACCGGTCAAAAAGAGCTTGATAAGCTTCGTGGCCAACACCCAATTGTTGAACTCATTGAAACAACTCGCGAGTTAGCTAAGCTAAAAAATACGTATGTAGATACCCTCCCAAAGCTTGTTGATGCTGATAACCGAATTCATACAACCTTCAACCAGGATGTTGCGGCAACTGGTCGTTTGAGTAGTACTGATCCAAACCTACAGAACATTCCTATTCGTACCGAAAAGGGCAGGCAAATTCGTGAAGCCTTTATTGCTGACGGCGACAATGTTCTTGTTAGTGCCGACTACTCACAATTCGAACTTCGTCTGGCTGCTGTTATGGCGAACGATGAAGTACTTATTAGCGACTTTAATGGTGACGTTGATATTCACACAAAAACCGCCAGCGAAGTGTACGGTATTCCTATGGATGAGGTTACAAAAGACCAACGTCGCGCAGCAAAGGTAATCAACTTCGGCGTACTCTATGGAATGAGCCCACACGGTCTATCTGCGGCTACCGGTATGTCGTTCCCGCAAGCGAAAGATTTCATTGATCAATACTTTGAACTTCGTAAACCTATCCGCAAGTTTATTGATGATACGCTCGCCAAGGCTCGCACTGAAGGCTACGTCGAAACCTATTACGGCCGTCGTCGTCCTACGCCGGATATTCAAAGTTCAAACTTTATGGTTCGAGCGGGTGCTGAACGTGCGGCTGCAAACATGCCGATTCAAGGTACTGAAGCTGATTTAATGAAGCGAGCAATGCTACAAGTTGATGAACAAATTGGTGATCTTGGGAAACAAATTCTGCAAATTCATGACTCAATTCTGGTTGAATGTAAGAAAGAGAATGCCGAAAAGGTGAGCGGGCTTTTGAAAACAATTATGGAGGGCGTAGCTCCTGAACTAAAAATTTCGTTGAAAGTCGATGTTCATTCTGGCACAAGCTGGGGTGACTTATAGTGTCAGAAATTGTTCACAATAAACTTGTTCGCGATAATATTCCTGCCATCATCACAGCAAACGGGGACACACCCATTTGGCACACTGCAGACGAAAAAGAGCAATTGCAGGCAACGCTTGAAAAAGTAGTTGAAGAAGCAAAAGAAGTGCTTGAATCGGGCGGGAGTAAGGATGAATTGGGTGATCTTAAAGAAACTTTATTAAAACTTTATGAGCTACTTGGGTATACTGAGGAAATGGTAGAAATTGCCCGTATTGAAAAAGCAAAAAAACGCGGCGGTTTTTCATTAAATATTATTCTAGAAAAGGTGATTACAGATGATTAAGGCTATAATTTTTGACTGTTTCGGTGTGTTTATTGGTAATCCCTATAAAATTCGTGCTCAGGCGTTAGAGCAATCTGACCCAGAGAAAGCGGTCATTCTCCACGAAATTAACCGTGCTTCTGACAGGGGATTTCTAGACCCTCAAGACACCGCCGAACAAATGGCGGAACTTATTGGTATTACGACTGAACAATTTTTAGCTGAACAAAAAACTGGCGAGATCCGCAACGAAGAATTAGTTGAGTATGTAAAAACACTTCGCCCTGACTTTAAACTTGCAATGCTGAGTAATATTAGTAGTCGCCACCGACTTGATATTCGTTTTGAGCCAGGCCAGCTTGATGAGCTGTTCGACGTAGTCGTTGCATCGGGCGACGAGGGAAGTATTAAACCCGAACCGGCAATTTATGAAATTGCCCTTGAGCGCCTGGGTGTATTACCAGAAGAGTGTGTATTTGTTGATGACATTCTTGAGTATTGTGAGGGTGCTGAAGCAATTGGTATCCACGCAATTCAGTACTTAAATTTCCAGCAAGCAATAACAGATTTAGAAGCCCTCATTGACAGGGGTGGCGAAAGGGTTTAAGGTAGGGTCATGGCTAAATATCGAAATTCACGACTCCTTCCAACTATTTTGGTAGTTGTTATCGTTATCATTGCAATCGTTGCACTTATTTCAGGTGCACGGGCAATCTTCTTCTCAGGTTCATCATCAAAGCCAACTAGTAGTGATACTACAGTTGAATCATTACTTAGTACTGCAGATTCAAGCAGTGTTAGTATGTCAGTGCGCGGCCCAATTGTTGCCGACGAAAACTTCCACTCGTACCGTATTGTCGTCTCACCAAGCAGCCGTCAAATTACTACGTACAATGGCTATCTCGGTACAATTATTGCGCAACAAAATCTCGGCAACAACACTGCTGCATACGAGCAATTTGTGAATGCGTTAAACCTTGCAAAAATGACCGCTGGTAATCAACCTGCAGACGGCGAAAGCGACGTTCGTGGTGTTTGTGCAACTGGTCGCCTTACTGAATTCAGTATCTTAAGTTACGACATGGCTGTTGAAACACTCTGGACCTCGACATGTAGCGGTTCACAAGGAACCTTACGAGCGAACTTAGATCAATTGAGCAAGTTATTTACTACTCAAATTCCAGAGGCTCAAACGCTCATTCGCGGCGTGTCTTTGTAGGAGGATTTTATGCCTGAACTTCCAGAAGTTGAAACGGTTCGCCGTGGTCTTGCCAATTTAATCATTGGGAAGGTTGTTAGTGCAGAAGCGCACGATACCGAAAAAGGGTTTCCTAATACGCCCGAAGACGTCAGACAGTTCTTAATTGGCGCTTCAATTACCGACGTTCGCCGCCGTGCCAAGGTGTTAATGATCGATCTTTCGACAGGATATTCGCTTTTAATTCATCTTAAAATGACCGGCCAGTTAGTATTTGTAGGAGATACTCGTTTCGGTGCTGGCCACCCAAACGATAGCCTTGTTAACGACCTTCCAGACAAATCAACTCGCGTCACACTTACTTTTGAAGATGGTACAAAATTGTTTTTTAACGACCAGCGCAAGTTTGGTTGGGTACGCCTTTTGCCGACACTAGAAATTCCGAACATCCCTTTTATGCAGAAGGTTGGCCCCGAACCACTGAGCAATGATTTTACGGCTAAGGATTTTATTCAGCGTCTAGCGCGTCGCCCAAAAACGAATATCAAAGCAGCGCTCCTCGATCAGTCTGTCATCGCTGGTATCGGTAACATTTACGCTGATGAATCGTTGTGGGGTGCAAAAATTCACCCAAAGCGTTTAGTGAACTCACTTACCGAAGAAGAAATGATATTACTCTATGCAGAAATGCGTGCCGTTATGAACCTTGCGGTTGAAAAAGGTGGGTCTTCAAATAGCACATATGTAAATGCCGAAGGTAAAAAGGGAAGTTATATGGACTTCGCTCGAGTATTCAGGCGCGAAGGTTTAGAGTGTCCCCGCTGTGGCGCTATTATAGAAAAATCACGGGTAGCCGGCAGGGGAACGCACACCTGTCCTGTTTGTCAGGTCATCTAGGCTATACTTGATATATGATTACTCTGCTAACGGGAGACAATAGTTTTGAGCGTCAGGAGGCCTTACAGGCTATCGTGGCTGCCTTTGATGGTACTGCCGAGCGTATAGATGGTGTTGGCCTTGAGCTGCGACAGTTGCCAGACTTGCTTATGGGCGGCACGTTGTTTGCCGATAAGCGACTGGTTATTATTTCAGATCTCTCTTCAAATAGCTCTTTATGGCAAAAACTACCAAACTGGTTACCGCGATTATCAGACGACGTTCACCTTGTGCTCGTTGATGAAAAACCCGATAAACGGACCGTTTCATATAAAGCTTTAAAAGAAGTTGCCCGCCTGCAAGAGTATCCCGCTTGGACCGACCGTGATTATTCAAAGGCTGAACAGTGGCTTGATGCACGCGCTAAGTCACAAGGTCTTACATTGGATAAAAAAACAGTCCACCATATTGTGAGTAGGGTAGGGGTGAACCAGTGGTTGCTTGCAAATGCCCTAGAAACACTTTCACTCTTAGATGAAATTACTCCAGAATCTATTAACCAAAATATAATCGCCAATGAGTCAGAGAACATCTTTGAATTATTTGAAACCGCTCTGAACGGGAATAGGGCGGAGTTACGTGATATTTTGCGAACACTTGAATTACAAGAAGATCCATACGCAACGTTCGCACTGCTTTCTTCGCAAGCCTTCTCGTTAGCCGCTGTTGGATACGCCGACGATACCCAGAACCCAAGTAAAGATTTTGCCATCCATCCCTTCGTGGCTTCAAAACTTATTCGATACGCAAAACGTTTAGGCAAACCGGGCATAACTAAAGTCATGCGCAAGTTTGCTCAAACAGATGCCGATATGAAGATATCGAAAGCCGAACCGTGGCTCTTAATTGAACGATTACTGTTCGACCTCGCCTAATTCTTTAAACAATAAAAAAACTCCTCTATAAAAGAGGAGTTTTAAAGAGTAAGAGTAAAATTACTTCTTAGCGGCAGGTTTCTTTGTAGCGGTAGTCTTCGCAGCCGGCTTCTTTGCAGCAGCAGGCTTAGCAGCGGCTTTTGTTGCAGGTTTCGCTGCAGCTTTAGCAGCTGGCTTTGCAGCGGCAGCCTTTGGAGCAGCCTTAGCTGGTGCAGCTTTCTTAGTACCGGTAGCTAGCTTAACGCCAGCAGCCTTAGCGATCTTAGAAAGTTGTGCTTTACGGCGTGAAGCAGTTCGTTTTTCAAGAACGTTCTTCTTTACTGCAGTATCAAGTGCACTTTGTGCAGCAGATAGGGTAGCAGCGCTTGGAGCGGCGTTAAATTCTTTGATTGCATCGCGGAATGAACGCTTTGTAACAATGTTACGCTCACGTCGTTTGATAGTTTGTTTTGCTCGCTTAATAGCGGATTTGATAATTGGCATGAATTTCCTTCGCTTCGTTTATTTACTCTTTGACAAATTGCTCTGTCTATTCAAGGGGTGATTATAGAGTAAAATGAACAAAATGTAAAGGATAGGGGTTACTTTTGTTGACGCTTTAAAAACCCTTATGCTATAGTGAAGCAAACGCGTCTCAATAATAACGGACTAAAACAAAAAACATGGATGACATCAAAGCAAAACAACAAGTTGTCGAGAAGATAAAAGAAGCTTCTAAGATATTAGTGACTGTTAGTAACAGCCCTTCTGTTGACGCATTGTCAGCAGCTTTGGGTTTAACCCTTTTGTTCGATAAACAAGAAAAGTACGCAACCGCTATCTTCAGTGGTGAAGTGCCTCCAGCAATCGCTTTCTTGGAACCTGAAAAGACCTTCGATGAAACAACCGATAGTCTCCGTGATTTTATTATTGCCTTAAATAAAGAAAAAGCCGACCACCTCCGCTACAAAGTGGAAGGTGACTCTGTAAAAATCTTTATTACTCCTTACAAAACAACGATCTCTAAAGATGACCTTGAATTTAGCCAAGGTGATTACAACGTAGAATTAGTCATTGCTCTCGGTGTAGATAGCCAAGATCACCTTGACCAGGCGCTTGAAGACCACGGTCAAATTTTACACGACGCGACAGTTATTACCGTTTCAGCTGGAGACCAAACCAGTGACCTTGGTGGTATCGACTGGCACGACGCGAATGCAAGCAGCCTCAGCGAAATGATCGCCGGCCTTGCTGAAGCCCTTAAAGAAGACAAAAAGAAGCCCCTCGTTGACGCAACTATCGCCACAGCTTTATTAACGGGTATTGTTGCTGAGACCGAACGATTTAGTAACCAACACACTACTTCAAAGGTAATGACCGTTGCAGCTCAACTTATGACTGCCGGTGCAGACCAACAACTTATTGCTACAGAACTCGAAACTAGTGCCACCGTTGAGCTTGAAGAAGAAGTTGCAGAAGAGCCTGAAGAAGTCGAGGACATTAATGAAATTGCCGAAGATGGTAGTTCTGGCAATATCACTATTAAAAAAGATGAACTCTCAATTGAGCACGACGATGAAACACTCGCCGAATTAGACGAACGTATTCGTGAAAAGCCTCAAGAATTTGTTGAAGAACACGTTGCGCCAGACCTTGAACAGATTGCTTTCGAAGAAGCATCGCAGCCTCACGCAGCCTATACGCCAGCTCCACAACCTGTTGTCGAGCCACAAGTTGCTGAGCCAACACCTGTAGTAGAACAAGCTCCAGTAACCCCAGAACCTGTTGCACCAAGCGTGTTCGATACACCGCAAATAGAAGCGCCAAGGTCTGAAGATGTCGCAAGTATCTATGCACTCGATGAAGCCGATATTGCACCTTCACTTGGTGGAACGTTGAACGCAACCAGCGAACAAGCAGCTGAAGACGCCCACCGCGAAGCACTAAGTGGTCAAAACAAGACAATCTTGTCACACGCGTACCTTGGAGGAGACACTACAACAGAAGTAAGCAATCCGCTTGGCTCAACACCAATTGGATTCCCTGGAACTCCTGAAGTAGCACCGGGTTCAGTAGGTATTAACACCGTTGCTGATGATGAAGTCCACTCTGCATATGCACTTACCGATAGTAACGACCAAAGCAATACTTCAGCAGCAAACTCAGCACCAACCTTTGGTGTTGGTGGCGAAAGGGTGATTGCACCTCTTTCACCGGAACCTGTTGCTCCAGTAGCACCAGCAGATTTCGGGTTGCCATTGCCTCCGCCGCTTCCTGACTTTTCTCAGGGTGCATTAACACCTCCAGCATTTCCCCCAGTAGCAGCACCTGTACTTCCACCGGTATCTCCTTTTGAAATAACTCCAGAACCAACTACTCAAACAGAAATCCTCGGTGATATCTTGGCACCAGAACCAGCGGGCGCGTATTCATACGAAGAAACTCCAATTACGCCACCTTCGAACGACCCAGGTCAGTTCAAAATCCCTTCATAGTTTCTATAAGGTATAATAGCCTTCATGACTGAAGACGGAATGATTCTTGTAGATAAGCCAGCTGGTATTACCAGTTTTGGTGTTGTTGCTCGTATTCGCCGTCAACTTTCCCAGCAAATTGGCAAGAAGGCCAAGGTTGGGCACACTGGCACACTCGACCCGTTTGCAACGGGGCTTATGATTATTGTGACTGGAAAAGAATGCCGCAATGCTGGTAACTATTCGAAGCTCGATAAAGAGTATGAAGCGACAATTACACTAGGCTTTAATAGCACCACGGGTGACCCTGAAGGTGAACTTACTGCTGTGTCTGACATGCAGCCAACGAAAGAAGCCGTAGAAGCCGCTTTAAAGCAGTTTACAGGCGAGATTACCCAACGTCCACCTATCTTTAGTGCTATTAAGATTAACGGCCGCCGAGCGTACGACCTGGCCCGTAAAGGCGAAGTAGTAGAAATGCCCGAACGACAGGTAACCGTTTTTTCACTTGATCTTATTGAGTATACATATCCAGAAGTTAAGATTCGTGTTCACGTAAGCAGTGGCACATACATCCGTACACTCGCTGAGGACATCGGTAAGGTCCTTGAAACTGGCGCATACTGTTCTGAACTGCGTCGCACTAAAGTTGCCGACTGGAGCGTCGTGGGCGCTACTAAAATTCAAGTCTAGCTTTAGGCTGTACTAGCTTGGCCAGTTTTGGTCAGGGTTGCCGTCGAAATCTGTATCATCTTCAGAACCTGGGATTGCATCAGGGTTTGCGTTTGGATTCGTGTCAGGATCAGCATCGCCGTTAGCGTTTACTTTACCGTGTGTTACCTGACGAGGGTCAATCGTGTCGTAGTCGATCTTAACGTCGTTATCTTTAAACTTCTCTTGGAGTCGTTTATGCATATCGATAGCTGGAGCAAGGTTGTCACCAAGTTCACGAATCAACTCAGGATCCTTAAGTCCAAGCGTAAGGTTGAAGAATGTCTTTTCCAAACCTTGACGAGCAGCTGGGCCGTATCGAGGATCTGTTTCTTTCTCTGCATTTGTAACGATTTCATCAATACGATCACCGTAGTCCACCATCGCAGCATACTTAAGGCCAGCAAAGTCTTTCGGTGCGACACTACCAAGCATACCGGCGATACTTGCATCCATCGTTGCATCACTCACGTTAGCAAGTTCAGGGTTAGCTTGAAGGTCAAATCCACCCTTAGCTTTCATGACACCCTGTTGGCGGTTAAGCATAGCTGAAACATCTTCTTGTTTGAAGTTACTAGATCGACGAATCTTACGGATAATAGGGATCTGCGCTTCTTGTCCTGCGATTTCCATAGCCGCACGGATAAGGTCTTCAGATTCAGACATGTCACCATCAAGTCGTTCTTGGAGAAGGTTCTTCACAGCGTAATCCTTAACTGTCTTACCTGCACGGAGTGCGCGGTTCTCAATAAGTTTCACGTTGCTGCCACGAGCTTCATCGATAATACGCTCAAGGGTAGAGAGGGCACCAGATTCCGCACGCACGCCACCGTATTCATCAACACTACCTGCAATATTGAGGAGTTCTTCGGCACGAGTTGTCTTAACGGCTTTGCCGTCAACCATAATGGTTTCGGTAAAGTCTGAAGCGATGTTTCGCTTCTGGATATTTTGAGCACCTTGAACACCTTGAGCTTCGGCAGCAAGTTCAGATACGTTGTAAACCATAGAATCGGTAAGTGCACCAAGGTCGCCAGTTCGCTTAATCTCACCAGTCTTGTACTCTTCAATAGTACGATTAAGGTGTGTTTCAGAAACTTGAGTCGCAAGCTTCGCATCTTCAGCTGCAATAATGTTGCGGTGAAGAACAGTTGTGTCATCTGCCTTGACTGTATTAATGACGCGATTGAGGTTAGACTCAGCTTTTTGAGCAACAGCCTTGGCACTCTCGGTATTAATAGTATTAATGTTAAGCTGCGTTCCAGCAGTTGCTCGAGTGTCATTAATAAAGGCAGCAGTAAGTGACTTAGAGCCTTCAGCAGCAGTCTTGCTTGCTTCAAGTTCAAGGGTACTCACATTTAAGCCTGTACCAACAGTGCGGCGTTGTGAATCGAAGAGAGATTGTACATTTGTCTGAGCAGATTCAAGATGCTCTTTGCTAGCTTGCACACCCTGTGCGAGCTGGTAAAGGTTTGTAGAAGGATTAAGCTTCTGCCGTTCGACCATAGTACTGTATTGACTCTGAGTAGATTCAAGACGAAGTTTACTCTCTTCAAGTGGAGCAACGGTTCGGTTAAGAACGCTTCCAGCCATCATACGTTGACGCGCAGCGTAGCTATTCTTTTCGTTCTCACTAGTTTCAAGTGTCGACTTACTCGCTTCAATATTGTTGTACGCAGTATTAAGCGGGTTGCCACCAACAACACGTCGTTGATTGAAGTGTTCAGTAGTTCGGTTCGAAGCAGCGGTAAGGTTGTCTTTGCTGGCTTCAGTTTTAATAGCACGGTCATAGAGTGTTGAACCAGGTGTAGCCTTTAGCTTCTCGATGTGTTCAGCATTGCGGTTGCTAACTCGTTCTTTTTGAAGTTCAGATCCAGCCATGTCAGTATGAATCTTCTTGTACTTCTCAGAGTCGTGGTAAAGGTTGTCGCCATCTTGCTTGTAGCGGTCGGTCGTATCTTTAAGGCGACGCTTGCGGAAGTCAGCGCTTCGCACCATACCAGCACCCCAAGTTGTTGGGTTAAACTTGCGGCCTTGGCCAGCAATGTTTCGTTGCCGTGTAAGTTCACCGCGGTCGCCAGCCCATTTTTTGCTGCGATCCAAAACACCCTTGCTTGGGTTGTTTGCAATTTGAGCAATGCGACCAAGTAGGCTACCGCTGAATTTAAGGAGGAGTGGAGTAATAACCAGAGGGGCAATTTGCACGGCCATTCCGAATATAACAGTGACGATATTGCCGCCAGCATTTTGAATAATAAGTTGGCCAGCTAACTGTGAGCCACCAAATACCAATGAAAAGGCTGGGAAGAATATCAACATAGTCATAAACAGATCTTTCCATTTGTCGAACCATTTTTCAGTGTTAGGCAAGAGGTTTGCAACAAAGGCGATAGGCGCGATAATTACCAAGATAACGATAATTGCTTGGCGAGCTGCAAGTACGATGACTACAAAGATAAGAGTAAGGATCAAACCAAGAAGCAGGGGAATCAGCATGTACAGGCCACCATTAGCCATGTAGAACACACCACCAATAACACCACCACCGGCAAGCACAGTAGCTGTTAGGCGTGCCCATGGGTTATCAACAGCGGAGTTTACAGCACCGAAATTATCATCAGTTAAGTTGAAAACGTTTTCTCGAATGTCATTGAATACGTTTTGAATAGAGTACCCAAGGATATTTGAAATATCGATAGCGAGAGCCGAAACGATGAATGACACGTTCACCAGAATAGCCGCAATAATTAATCGAGGGATTAACTTTTTAATGCCATAGTTCGAAACACCAACATTCGTTAACTGTGAGTAGATAATGATCAAGAAGGCGATAACAAAAGCGATGTTAGCGATATTACGCATAACGTTCCAGGCAATGTACATACTATTGTTAGGGTCGCCAAGTACTGTTGGCTGCACCTCAATCATGTCAGCAAGGATAGTGAACACGTTATCCATAGCTTCGGCTAGGAATACACTTACAGGACAGATAATCCAGCCGATACCACTAACAGAACAAGAAGAGGCTTCATCTTGTTCACCCTTTACAGTAAGGCTTATATCTTTAGTGTTACCAGCGTTTGAAAGGCCGTTGGCTGCTGAGTAATCAAACTCAACATACTTAGCAGTTTTAGCGGTAGGAGGGTCAACTCCGGAAGTAAAGTACAGAATAAATACTTTTTTATCACCGTTAGCAGCTGTTTGAGGAACGGTTTGGAATACCGTTGCACCTGAAGGGATAGTATTACTTGTATCTTTGTAATCAGTAGTAAGTGTATAGGCGTGGTTAGCGTAGATGATTGATTCACCACTCCAGCTTGCATCAGTAGGGTCAGCAGCATGAGCGGATTGACCACCGATGAGTACCCATAAAAGAGTCGTGATTAACACGACAAAGACAAAACTGAAGATACTTTGTGCGGAGAAGCCTCGGCGCAAAGTGGACCCAAATCGTTCCATATCGTTAAGAATTATACCACTTTACAGATTAAAAGTCAATGCTTAAGCATCATTTCACATTCTATTCTACACCCCCTTGAAACCTGTGTAAAACTCTGGTACAATACATTCCGATGATAACTGCAGAAAACAAAGCCCAGGCATTCGCCCTGACGCAAACTCACAAAACTGATGTTGGTAGCCCACAAGCTCAAGCATCTGTTCTTACTGTGCGTATTAAAGAGATTACTGAACACCTTAAGGTGAACAAGCACGACCACATGGCTCGTCGCGGTCTCGTGCAGATGGTTGGACGCCGAAAACGCCTCCTGAAATATCTTGAGGCAAAAGACTTCGAAGCTTACAAAGCTGTAGTCGCAAAACTAGGACTCCGCAAATAGCGGGGTTCTTTTTTTATAAGACTATACTAGAAACAATATGCCACGACGTAGACCAGGTAAGAATGACCGGAAATTAAACACCCGCCAAAAAGTAACGGGTATTGCTCGCGTTGCCGCCATTACCTATAGAGCCTCGCCACTCGCGGTGTTTGTAAAAGGTGCCGGTACATTAATTACCTCAATCCTTCCAATTGTTACAACATACTTCGCAGCTCTGACTACTACTGCGCTCGCTAGCGCCTACGCTGGAGATGCCGAAGCTGGCACCAAAGCAATTGAATACGTACTTATTACCGCCGGCCTCGGTGTCGCGCTTACCGCGTGGGGGAGCATTGAACAATATATTAACCAATTTGTTCGCTATAAAATTGACGCTGCAATTAGTGACCAGCTATATGAACAATTCTTAACCCTCGATTTCTGGCGTTACGACGACAAAGAAACCGCCGACTTATTTGATAAGTCACGCCAGTTTGCACAGTTCTTCGCATATGTGTTCGACAAGCTCGCTTCTATCTTTACTTCGTTCGTATCACTGGTCGCTGGGCTCGTCGCCTTACTATTTGTCAGCTGGTGGCTCGGGCTTATTTTGCTCGCCGCGGTTATTCCAGGTGTAATTATTCAATTTAGGTTGTCTCGTAAACAAGTTGAACACTGGAATAGTAACGTTGAAACTCGCCGATCTAAAGATATGATCGAGTGGAATATGTTCCAAGTATCTGCCATTGCCGAGCTTCGCCTTTACGGTATGGTTCGCCACTTGTTGAACCTTCGCATGAAACTGCGCGACAAAGATGAAAAGGTCCGCATTGAATTTGAACGTAAATACATAGGTCAGCAACTTGGTGCCGACGTACTTGAAGCCGCTGCCGAGGTTGTGGCTTTAATTTACATTACGCTGCAAATTATCGCCCACGTACAACCGGTTGGTCAGTTACTCTATGTTCAGCAAATTGTTTCTCGTGCACTCGGTGGCGCTCGAAGCTTCGTATCGCAACTTAGTAGTATCGACGAAGATATCGCCAACCTATTTGATTACAACGAATTTATGAAATTACCTACATCAAAGATGGGAACCAAACGGCTTCGAAAATTACCAACCTCTATTCGCTTCGAAAACGTATCATTCCATTATCCAAATAATGAACAAACAGTATTAGATGACGTATCGCTTACTATTACTCAAGGTCAGCACGTTGCGATTGTCGGTGAAAATGGCGCTGGTAAATCAACCTTTGTGAAATTGCTTTTGGGTCTCTATAAACCAACGAGTGGAACTGTATATGTTGATGACACAAACCTCGCACACGTTTCAACCGATGATTGGCACAAATACCTTGGTGTCTTAACCCAAGATTCAAACCGTTATTCCTTCGCAACCGCCCGTGACAACATTCTTCTCGGTGATGTCATGCACCCAGTAAGTAACGAGCGTTTTGAAGCAGCTTTGGATGCAGCCGAAGCCCGCACCTTCCTCGAAAAGCTTCCTAAGGGCCTAGATAACTACGTTAACCAGTGGATTGAACACGACGACGGCACACCCGGCGTTGACCTTTCTGGTGGCCAGTGGCAGCGCCTCGCCTTAGCTCGCAACTTCTATCGCAACAGCCCGATTATTATTTTGGACGAACCAACCAGTGCGATCGATGCGTTAGCTGAATCACGAATTTTCGAACGCCTTCTAAAAAAAGAAGACAAAACAATTATTACCATTAGCCACCGTGTTACAACTATCGAAAAAGCCGACATTATTTATATGTTCGAAGATGGCAAAATAGTCGAGCAAGGGACACATAAAGAACTTGTAGCTAAAAACGGCCAGTACGTTCGAATGTTTAAAAGCCAACTTAGGAAGGTGTAATATGGGTGCCGCAAAGGTCCTTATTATTGACGAGCAAGATCAGTATCTTCTATTGATCCGAGATAACCATCCTCGTTTTGGAAACGACCCCGACCTCCCTGGAGGTACTATTGAATATGGTGAGTCGCCTGAAACTGCAGCCGTTCGTGAAGTAGAAGAAGAAGCGGGGATTAGTATTCCGGTAAGCGACATCGAACTACTCTATAAAGGTCTCGACTATTCCGTACATGGCATTGAGTACTCGCTTTACCTTGCCCGCGTCAGTCCTCGGCCGAAAGTAGTTGTCAGCTGGGAACACGCTAGTTACGCTTGGCTTTCTAGGGAAGACTTTTTGAATACGACTAAATCCTCAAACGATACATATATGTTGATGGTGCATGACGTTATATCAAAACTATCTATAAAATAGTTTCTAAGGTGTTATGTATAACCATAACCTTGACAAATACACTAATTTATGTATAATGTTAACCATGAGCTTAATAGAACACGCACCACAAAAAGAAAAAATATTCGACACACGTAAACAAAATGAAAATGAAAATTCTGAACAAAAAGGTCACAATACCGATAAACTTCGAGATGACAATTGGTATAAAGAATTCCAGCGTCAATCTATAAGTAAAGCAGAAGACGCTATATTTAAAAATGAACTGGCTGAATTGAATGTAGACTACACTTCAAGTAGTACAGAACTTGAAGCGGCTGCAGATTTATGGCTTGATGAATCAGCCTCACACGCCACAACATTTGAACCGTTTATTCCTCTATCAGAAATGACTCCATACGAACTTGAGACTGACGAAGATGGAGCTTCAGAAAATGAAACTGATTACAACCGGACAGTATCTGATGTAGAAGTAGGTTTAGATTCCCTAGCCGCAATCAAGGCTGAAAGAGAACGACGAGCAACCCTCGACACGTACGCCGATGACGACTTAGGTGATAAGCAGTTTTTTGATTCAGGAATGCACGTTATTAAACCGAAAATTCCCAAGGCGTAAAGCCCCAGCCGTTTAAATAACCCGCAAGTGTACACAGCGCTTGCGGGTTTTATTTTGTATTCAAATATTGCAGGTGTTCGAGCGGGAGAGGTGCCTGATATCTGTTATAATAGATATAACCCACGCGACTAAGTGCTGGATAGAGCGCTTCGAGAAAACCCTCGAATCACTGTACCCGTTACTTGCTCGTACCTAAGTAGACAATCTCAGGAGAGTGGGCCAATTTAAACAAGGAGGCCTTATTATGCCAACAATCAACCCTTATGGTAAGGATATTATTAAAGTAACGACCGAATTCGAAGGCAAGCCTTTGACTTTGGAGGTAAACCGCGTTGGTTTCCGTTCAACTGGTAGTGTACTTGTAAGTTACGGCGACACTGTCGTGCTTGGTACTGCACAAGTTGGTACACGCCCAGTTGTACTCGACTATTTCCCATTAAGCCTTGACTATGAAGAAAAGTTTTATGCAGCCGGTAAAATTAGCGGTAGTCGTTTCATTAAACGTGAAGGTCGCCCAAGCGACGAAGCTGTGCTTATTGGCCGTCTTATCGACCGTCCAATTCGTCCACTCTTTCCAAAGGGATACCGCCAAGAAGTTCAGGTGGTTGCAGGTGTACTAAGCCTTGATCCTAGCTTCCGTCCAGACATGATTGCAATGATTGCAGCTTCTGCTGCCCTCATGCTTACTGGAACACCTTTTGATGGTCCAGTTGCTGGTTTACGTATCGGCCGAGTAAATGGTGAGTTCAAAGCTTTCCTAAGCCCTGAAGAGCGTGAAGCAAGCGACCTTGACCTTGTGGTTGCTGGTATCGAAAGCGGCATCACTATGGTTGAAGCTGGAGCGAACGAAGTTCCTGAAGAAGTTGTCGCTGACGCTTTGGCTTGGGCGTTTGAACACTACCAACCAGCAATTAAGCTTCAACAAGAACTTGTAGCGAAAGTTCAACCAGTTGCTCAAGAATACACATTAGTTCTACCGGACGAAACACTTCAAGTGCTTGCAAACGAATGGGTAGACGGCAAGCTTGGTGAAGCAATCCGCAAGCCATACCCAGAACGCAACGAAATGGTGAACCAACTTCGCCGTGCGTACCACGCTGAGATGCTTGAAAAGTTCGAAGATGAGTACACACACGGTAAATACGACGAAGCTTTCACTGCGGCGCTTCACAACGATGTACGTAAGGGTATTGTTGAACACAATGTTCGTCCTGACGGCCGTCAATTTACAGAAATCCGCCCACTTTCAAGCGAAGTAGGGGTATTGCCTCGAACACACGGTTCATCAATCTTTACCCGTGGTATGACACAGGCATTGAACGTCGTGACACTTGCACCACTTAGTTATTCACAAATTGTTGATACGATGGAAATTACTGATGGCGAACGCCGTTACATGCACCACTACAATGCCCCAGGGTACACTGTTGGTGAAGTGCAACGCCTTGGTGGCCCAGGCCGCCGAGAAATTGGTCACGGCTTCCTTGCGGAACGTGCACTCATTCCTGTACTTCCTGCTGAAGAAGATTTCCCATACGCTATCCGTAGCGTCACCGAAATCATGAGCCAAAACGGTTCAACTTCAATGGCTGCTACTTGTTCTAGCTGTTTGGCACTTATGGACGCCGGTGTCCCACTTACTGCAATGGTAAGTGGTATCGCTATGGGCCTTATGGTAGACGGCGACAAGCACTACGTGTTAAGTGACATTGCCGACGCTGAAGACTTTGCTGGTGACATGGACTTCAAGTCTGCCGGTACTTCAAAGGGTATTACTGCACTTCAAATGGACATGAAGGTTCACGGACTTCCTGTTTCAATCTTGAAAGAAGCATTGATGGCTGGAAAGATTGGCCGTGCCCACATCTTGGAAAGTATGGTTCAAACACTTGCTCAACCTCGTACTGAATTAAGCCCATACGCACCACGTATTGAGAAGATCAAGATTAACCCAGAAAAAATTGGTGCAGTTATTGGTAAGGGTGGAGAAGTGATCAACAAGATTACTTCAGAAACCGGCGCCTTAATTGATATCAAGGAAGACGGTCTCATTACTGTTGCTGGTTCTGACCCAGCTGGTATTGCTCGAGCTATCGAATGGATTAAGGGACTTACAGAAGAAGCTGAAGTTGGAAAAATCTACCGCGGCCAAGTGGTAAGTATTAAAGACTTTGGTGCATTCGTAAACATCATGCCTGGCCAAGATGGAATGGTACACATTAGCCAACTGTCTAACGAGCGTGTTGACCAAGTAGGGGACATCCTTACTGAAGGCGAAATGATCAACGTAAAGCTTGCTGGCATCGACGAACGCGGTCGCCTCAGCCTTACGATGATTGACGTTGAACAATAGAGTTGCTGCGAATAAAAAATCACCCGGGTTATTCCGGGTGATTTTCGTTTTGGTCTCGCATCAGGTCGGCGTCGTCTTTAATCATTTCTAAGTCATCTAAGTACTGTTCGTACTGTATCTCGAATCTTTCGTGATTAAACAATTCGTCGCCATACAAGCCAAGTTCTAGAATGTCGTGGAGTCGTTGAACGTCAGCTGCACTTGGTGCATGGAACTGTTCGTGTATGTATTCTTCAGCATTGTTCTTTGCAAGTTCGTATTCTTCTTCAGTACCATCGGAATCAAGCAGGTCATCTGAAATGTCAGGTTGAACGCCAGTAACCTCAAGTTCATAGCGGTTTGTGTCTTTTGAAAAGGCGATATGAAACCGTTCTGTGGTATTCTCTTCGCTTGTCACGTCGCTTGTTTCATTCAGCTTCACATCAATTTCGTTGTTGTGATGAATGACAGTGAGACGACCATATTTGTAGTGATCTTCAGCTTCCTGGGTGGTTGCTGAAACGGTTGCGACAGGGTAATTGCTTTCAGTCTGGTTTTTGCGCACAATTTTTAAAGCTCGTGAATACGATTCTAAAACAAGGCTATGGAGCTGTTCTCTTGTCGGTTCTTTATCGGTATTTTTATTTTCGAATGATTCCATTTAGTAATGTTATATCACGCTTACGCTATAAAGTCAATATACAGTATGGGGCTACCTCTGTTATAATAATACGCTGTATGATACTCACCGCAACCATCGAAGAAAAATCATTTGGCGATAAGCTTCTTTTTAAGAACACGTCGTTTTTTGTTGATGACGATGAAAAGGTTGGAATTGTCGGCCGTAACGGGGAAGGTAAGACCACTTTGTTCCGCATTGTTATGCAAGAAGACAAAGATTTCCAAGGTGAGTTTTCTTTAGGTAAGGGTGTTTCAATTATTGCCACTCGCCAAGAGCACCATGGCTTTGAAGACATGGTTGTTATGGAATACATTCTGCAAGATTTGCCACATTACGGTAAATTGAAGCATATTCTTGAAAACCACCCACTTGTAATGGGCGACGACATGAAAATGATTCATGAATATTCAGAAGCTCTCGAACGGTTCGATTCTTTGGGCTACTACAACATTGAAAATGAAGTTGAGAAGACGATGGACTCTTTCCAGCTTGGTACAAAACTCGCCAGCAAAATTGGTGAACTTTCGGGTGGTCAAAAACGACTCGTAGAAGTTGCGAAGGTAATGATTTCTAAAGCGCAATTGGCGTTAATCGACGAACCTACCAACCACATGGACTACGTTGCTAAAGATAAGTTTTTACAGTGGATGAACACCGCTAAAGAAGCGATGCTTGTTATTACTCACGACCGCGACGTACTTGAAACAGTCGATCGTATTTTGGAAGTTAAAGACCAAAAGATTATTAGTTACAAGGGCAACTATAGCGATTACCTTCGCCAAAACGCTGGCTCTACGAGCAGTATGATGAACGAGTTTGAAATGGTGCAACGCCGCATCGTCAACCTTAAGGGTAAGATTATTGAATACCAACGCTTCAAAGAGAAATCTCGTACTCCTAGTACTATTCAACGATTTAAACGTCTTGAGCAAACCTCTCGCGATGAACTTGCTAAGCTTGAAAAGCAAGAACGCCCAACTTTCTGGGTTGATAGCGATTCAGTTGCCGACATGGGCCTTAAAACCGGGGAACAATACCAGAAGTTTAAAGCGAAGAACATTCGTCTTAGTGGCGTGAATGGCGACGAAGGCTTCGGCCGTCTACTTGTGAACGTGTCTGATGTTTCACTTGGGTATGACAAGCCACTCTTTGAAGGTATTTCATTCCAAATTCGTGAAGGCGAAACGCTCGAACTTCGTGGCCGCAACGGTGCGGGTAAGTCAACAATGGTAAAAACATTACTTTCTACAGTAACTGGTAACGAATTTAGCGCCAAAGTATTTAGCGGTACGATGGATGTTGATAAGAAAATCCGTGTCGGCGTGTATGAACAAGAAACACCTGACATGTGGCTCTCGAAAAAACTTGGTGAAGCGATTGAATACATTTACTTGTCTCATGGTTTGCCAATAGGGGACACGAAAGTTCGCCAACTCATGGCTGACTATTTGTTTACGCAAAACGATGCGAATATTCCTGTTTCTCAACTAAGTGGTGGCCAAAAAGCCCGTCTGCAACTGATTGATATGCTTTCGGATAGCCCATCACTCCTCGTACTCGACGAACCAACAAACCACCTTGACCTTCCAAGTATTGAAGAGCTTGAACAGGCCCTTAAAAACTACACAGGTGCAATTCTATTTATCTCACACGATACCTTCTTTAGGAAAAACCTCGGCGGAGAAGTGGTTCAACTATAGTTTGTTATACTAGGTAAAAGCTTAAGCTTAAACCAATAGGAGTAGCATGAACCCAACCCCAATAGAACCGAATAACGAATCAACTACGCCTGAAGAAAATTCAGTGCCCGTTACTCCATTAACACCTTTCGAACCCGAAACTACCGAAACACAGGTAACACCTGAAACTGTTCCTGTTGAACCTATGACACTTACAAGCCCAGATGCTGAACAAGTTCCAACAACTCAAGATGTGCCCGTAGCACCGTCTGATATTTTCTTTCCAACTAGTCCACAACCAGTCCCGCTTGCGGAATCTACACCCGTAACTGCTCCAATCGGTTCTGGCGAAGCAGTAGTGCCAACCCCTGAACCGAAAAAGACTGATAAGAAAAAACTCATCCTCATAGCCGGTGTTATTGGTGGCGTTGTGCTACTCGCTATTGTTGGTGTGATTCTCTACCTTGCACTTATGACCGTGTCTAAAAAAGATTACGCTGAAGCAGCAACGCAGTACAACACGCTTTCATCTGCAAACTCTACACTTGTTCGCGGTGTATCATCTCTTTCTTCTGGTGTTTCATCAGACGAGGATGATGAGTATAACGAGACTCTAAAAGAGGCCGAAACCTCACTTGAGACTTTGAAGAGTGAAAACGAAAAACTCGGCGACCTAAAAGCTACTCGTGTTGGTGACGGCAAAGAGCTATACGCAGCCTTCGACAGCAAGTTGAATACCTACGCTGAATACGCAGGTAGTATTATTGGATCTGTTAAAACAGCCCGACCTGCATTGTTTACTTGTGCAAAGGTAAGCGATACAAAAGACACCGCAAGTCGCCTCGCTGCATTAAAAGAGTGTTCAACTGCACTTGATGCTGTAAAAGATATTCCAAATGCAGAATTCAAAACATTCGCTGACTCGCTTAAAGCTGGATACGCAAAGTACGTAACAACCTACACGAGTTATGTTGCTCTCACGGATCCACTCGGTGCGCAGTATGAGCAGTACAAGGAACTTCGTGACGAAATTACCGCTACTCAAAAAGACCTCTCTACTGCTGCAAAAGATTTCTCTGCAGCTGTAAAGAAGCACGATGAAGAGGTAAGCGTCAAAGATTCAGCAAATGCTTTAGGCAAGTACTTCACCGAACAGCAAAAATAGTACGCTCGATATCTGACGAGGTATACTAAATCTATGCCTCACCACGAAAAAGCCCATGCAATGAGAGCTCTTGAAGAAGAGATTGTTGCAAGCAATATTACCCCTGAATTAGCCGAACAAGCTATTCAGTTGGTCATTGGTGACGGGAACCTTAATGCTGATATCGTGTTTATCGGTGAAGCACCAGGAAAACAAGAAGACGAGCGAGGAATTCCGTTTATCGGAGCCGCCGGCAAGTTCTTGAATGTCATGCTTGAAGAGGCGGGGATGGAGCGAAGTGACGTATATATTACGAACATTGTGAAGTACCGTCCGCCAAATAACCGCGACCCGTCGCCGTCTGAAAAAGAAGCCTTTTGGCCATATCTTTTGAAACAACTCGAAATTATTCAACCAAAGGTGGTAATTACCCTTGGTCGTCATAGCATGGGATACTTTTTGCCCAATGCTGTCATAGGTGAGGTGCATGGCCAGCCTCACCAGGTGCAGTTTGGTAATCAAGTCTTAACCGTTATTCCGCTTTACCATCCCGCAGCTGCGCTTTATAACGGCTCACTTCGCCAAACATTGATTGATGATTTCCTCACCGTTCCGAAGCTCATTCATAGTCAAAATTGATTCTTGTCTTTTCTGCATCTTGTAGAAACGACCCCTGTGTGCTATAATAGACTCACTGTTTCAGAGAGGGCAATCGATATAAGACTGACAATGTCAATCCGTAAAGCCTCTCACACTTGTTAATAAGTATCTAAACTGAATACATAAATTTTCTTAAAGAAAAGGAGAAAAAACATATATGGGTTCTCAAAGAATCTCAACCCCACAAGGTGACGACACATCTAAACAACCGCGAAATCAACCGCGTCCAAAGTCAACAAATACTGTTCTTGCGAACACTCAAACTCGTCGTGGTGAAGTATTCCGCGCTCAACGTCGTACAAGCGACGATGTAAACGCACGCGCCTCACAACACGTTATTAATATTCCAGTAAACAAATCTGTTTACAACGGCTACGGCGGCCGCCAATTTAGCGCTGCTGACTTTAAAAAGCAACCTCGTACATCAGGCCCTAAGCTTCGCGTTATTCCACTCGGTGGACTTGGCGAAATGGGTATTGGTAAAAACATGATGGCTATCGAATACGATAATGACATCATTGTTATCGACATGGGCTTCTTGTTCCCAGGCGCAGACTACCCAGGTATTAACTACATTATTCCTGACGTAAGCTACCTTATTGAAAACAAGCACAAAATTCGTGGTATCGTGTTTACTCACGGTCACCTTGACCACATTGGTGCAGTTCGCCACCTCGTTCACCAAATTCCTGCGCCACTTTACGGTTCAAAGTTTACTTTGGCCATGGTACAGAAGAACATGGAAGAAGCTACCAGTGGTTTCGAACCTGTTTACAACGTTCTTGACCCAGAAGCACACGAACGTGCGCAACTTGGTGATAGCTTCTCAATTGAATTGGTGCGGGTTAACCACTCAATCCCAGACGCAACAGCAGTTGTTATCCGTACGCCACTTGGTGTACTCGTTGACACTGGTGACTGGCGTTTCGAAGATGCCCCAGTAGACGGCAAGAAGTTCGACCTCGAACGTCTTACTGAAATCTCTGCTAAAGAAGGCATCCTTATGCTTATGAACGAAAGCACCAACTGTGAATCTGAAGGTTCACACACTCACGGTGAGTTCGATATTAAAGAGAGCATGGGTCAAGTTATGCAAAAACACGCGAACAATCGTTTGATTATTAGCTGTTTCTCAAGCCAGATCCACCGTATGCAACTTATTCTTGACGAAGCGAAAGCTAACAACCGTAAGGTTGCCTTCGCTGGTTACTCAATGATTCAGAACGTTGAAGTAGCACTACGCACAGGTACAATTACTGTTCCTAAAGACGTTATTGTGAAGATGGAAGACATCATCAAGATGCCAGACGAAAAAGTAACTATCGTTTGTACTGGTTCACAAGGTGAATTTAGCGCCGTTCTTAACCGCATGGCTTCTGGTTCACACAAGTTCATTAAAATTAAGAACAACGACATTATCGTGTTTAGCTCTAACGCTATTCCTGGTAACGAAAAGTACGTTACTCGTACTGTTGACGGTTTGATGCGTGAAGGTAGTGAAGTTATCCAAAACGGAAAAACTCACCTTACTGGTATCGGCCCACTTCACCTTTCAGGTCACGGATACTATGATGACCACGTTAAGCTCATTACTGCACTTAACCCAACATACTACATGCCAATTCACGGTGAATTCCACATGTTGGCACACAACGCCGTCCTTGCTGAAAAAGATGGTGGCGTTAAACGCGAAAACATCTTTGTATGTGACAGCGGTGACGTCGTGGAAATCACCTCTGAGAAAGCCCGCAAAGCAGGCCGTGTACCAGTTGGTGGTGTTATGTATGATGACTCTGGAGCGATCGTTTCAGAAGTTGTACTTAAAGACCGTATCCACATGGCTACCGAAGGTATGTTCGTAGTGGTACTTACTGTTGCTAAAGGTAACGGACGCCTACTTACCAGCCCAGACATCATCTCTCGTGGATTTATCTACTTGCGTGATAGCGAAGAGCTTATGGGAATCATCCGCCAATACTTGAAGCAAAAAGTTGCTCGTACATTTAGCGGCCGACGTGTCGACCTTGATGTAGTGAAGAAGGAAATTAAAGACGAATTAACACACGTTCTTTACGACCAGACTCGTCGTACTCCAATCGTTATCCCTGTGATTAACGAAATTGGTGGCGGTGGTAAACCTCAACATGATGGTGCGCAACAAGGTGAAAACCGTGGCGATAACCGCGACAACGGTCCACGCCCTAACAACGGCAATCGTAACGGTGGTGGCTACAACCAAAATCGTGGTCCACGCCCAAGTTTCGGTGGCCAAAGTGCTGCACCTGACAACGGTCAGCCAGACACTCGTCCGCCTGAACCTCGCTATGAGCGCCCAGCGCCAGTTAGCTTCCCAGCACCAATGGTTCCAGATACTGAAACTGTTGAACCAAAGGGTCCAAAAGACGTCCGTGGTTACTAGTTAACCTATTGTGAATAAAATCACATAATGAAAAAGGCTCCGCACTTAGCGGAGTCTTTTTCATTGCTGAAATCGACTCAACGCTGAGCGCAGAGCTTTATTGGGTCTTCGAGAACTCGAACGTTCCGTCGTAGTGCGATTCGGGGGTAAGCCCGAGCTCGACAGAACCAAGGAAAACTCGGTCTTCAATCTCCATGTAGTTGAACTTTCGAGAAGAACCCTCGGGCTCAACCTTTACGAAGATTGACTCTCCTGGCGCAGCCATTTTTGCTTTCGTAACGGCCTCATCCAGAATCTCATTGATCAGCTCTTCGTGGGGCGACTCATCAACGAGTGCTGGCGGGGGAGCGACAACTAGGGTGGGGGACTTCTTTCTTCGGGGTATTAACATGGCCCTCACTTCCTTTTCGTAGGTACAACTTCGACTGATCGGATTGACGTAATGACACCTGTGAAATCAAGGAACTCACTGGTGTTGTTGTACTTGTGAACAACAACACTAATTGCTTCCTGGGGTTTTAGGGTGTACAAGAAACACATCATATTTCGTTCGCAGAATTCCGCGATGTGGTCTTCGTTTGTGGCATCTAGCGGTGAAAAATCTTCGCGCGCCAGTGCGTCACGCCAGAACGTCGCTTCGTCCGGGGCGAGGTATCCCTGGTCTAATGCGACTTTGATGATGTTGAACGACTTGCTCCCAAGGGGGACAAGCTTTGTGACGAACATCCTCTGGTCGATTGTAATGAGGTACGTGCCACCGCTAGCCGGTAGGTCGTCTACCTTCAGGCTGGCAATGATTTTGGTGTTAAGTAAGAGGGGCATCGCCCTCACCACCTTTCGAATGGATTGGACAATTGCACGTAGTATACCTGTACCCCTTATAAACCCAAAACATAAGCCTCTTGCAAAATGTAGTAAATTTTGCTATAATATGTGCTATAAGATATAGGCATAACCCCCTATAATGAATAAACAGTATGGCAAAAAAGAAAAAACGCAGCTCATCTAAAAAGAAGGTAGTCAACACTTCTCCTCAACACGTCCTCCCCGAGGGCTTTTGGTCGCAAGTGGGCGCAGTTCTTCTTATTGGCTTCTCTTTAATGATCGTCTTGGGATGGTTTGGCCTCGGTGGCCCAGTGCTCGATTGGCTTAATATGGCAACAATGGCAACTATTGGTTATGGTGTCTATGTCGTTCCCGTTGTCTTTGTCTATGTCGCGGTTGAAATTTTCCGGGCTGAAAACAACCGCATTCCATTTGTTATGAAGCTCGCAACTGCAGTAGAGCTTGTCTGGTTTGCTGGTTTGTTCGGCTTACTCAAGGCGGCTGATGGTAAAACAACCGGTGGTTTCGTTGGCGAAACAGTAAATAGTGGCATGTCACAGTTAGTTGACGGTGGGGTAGCTGCCTTTATTTATGTACTCCTCATTCTATTAACTGCGCTGTTTATTATTCGTGTCTCACCAATCACTATTATTAAGAAGGTTTGGCAACTTTCTCGTCGTGATACGAAAGAACTCGACGAGAACGTTAAGGTTATGCGCAACGCTGCCGCTATTGAAACACCAAAGGGAAGTACCGCTATGGCCGACTTCAAGATGAATGCCGGTGTACCAATGCTTGGTGCCGATGAAACAGTCGATAAAAAGAGTACACACCTTAGTTCTATGCGAAACAGTGTCGTGAAAGACAAAGCCGCTGAAGACAAAGCTGCCTTGGTTACTATTAGCGATCCTAACTGGAAAGCTCCAAGCGTTGATTTACTAGAAAAGAAGCAATCTCCAGCTGACCCGGGTGACGTGCAACAAAACGCCCAAACTATTAAAGATACTTTGGCTGAATTTAATATCCACGTTGAGATGGAAGGCGCCAACATTGGCCCGAAGGTTACACAGTACACCCTTCGTCCACCAAGTGGCGTAAAGCTCACTAAAATTACAGCCCTTGAAACAAACATCGCGTTGAACCTTGCAGCGCAAAGCCTCCGTATGGAAGCTCCTATTCCTGGCCAAAAAGCTGTCGGTATTGAAGTGCCAAACCGTAAAGCTGCCGATGTTCGTCTGCACTCTATTATCACCAGCAAGCAGTGGACAAGCGACACCGAGCCGTTGCCGTTCGCAATTGGTAAAGACATTGCCGGCCAAGCGGTGGTGGGTGACTTGAACAAGATGCCCCACCTTCTTATTGCCGGTCAAACTGGTTCAGGTAAGTCAGTAATGATCAACACCTTGCTTTCAAGCTTGCTGTATCACAACAGCCCAAGCGAAATGAAGCTAATTCTTGTTGACCCTAAGCAAGTTGAAATGGCGCCATATGAGGATATTCCACACCTTATTACTCCTGTTATTACTGAACCTGAAAAGACGATTAGTGCTTTGAAGTGGGCAGTAAACGAAATGGAGCGCCGCTACAAGCTGCTTGCTGAACACAAGGTTCGCGACATTAAAACGTATAACGATATGATTCGTAACAGCAAGAAAACTATTACCGTTACTGATGACGAAGGTCATGACCAACAACACGAAAATGGCGCCATGCCATACATTGTGATTGTTATTGATGAGTTAGCTGACCTTATGATGGTTGCCGCTCGTGACGTTGAATCACTCATTGTACGACTTGCCCAAAAAGCCCGTGCCGTTGGTGTACACCTGGTGCTTGCCACACAGCGTCCGTCTGTCGACGTTATTACCGGTCTAATCAAGGCCAATGTTCCAGCGCGTATTGCATTTACCGTTGCATCACAAATTGACTCACGTACAATTCTTGACCAAATGGGTGCAGAGAAGCTTCTTGGACAAGGTGACATGCTGCTATTAACACCTTCAATGAGCAAACCAAAGCGTGTGCAAGGTGCTTGGGTGACCGATGAAGAAGTGATGAAAATTACTGATCACTTACGCCAACAATCACCTCCACAGTACAACGACGAAGTTGTTAGCCAACCTGTTCAACTGAACGGTAAGGGTGGGGTTGTTATGGACTTCGACGCCAACCACGACGGCAACGACGATATGTACAAAGATGCCGTTCGTGTAGTTGTTGATAGCGGCAAAGCCAGCGCGAGCTTGTTGCAACGTCGTCTCCGTGTAGGATACGCCCGTGCAGCCCGTCTTGTTGAAGAGATGGAAGAACAGGGCATTATTGGTCCTGCGGATGGTGCAAGGCCTCGTGACGTGCTTATATCGAGTGTCGATGAAGTGTTTGGCACTTCAGCTGTAGGCGACGACGAAGACCTCGGCTAATAAAATAAACCCCCGATACGCGTCGGGGGTTTTAAATTCATTACAATCTCACAATCGCTTGTCATACTAAGAGGTGCCCTGATTGCATTAACAGGGGAGATAGTGTATAATTACTACTGTTAATAACTCAAGCTCATAGTAACGTATGAGTATCCAGTTCACCCTGGATTCCAAAAGGAGAAAAATAGTGAAAGAATACGAACTTACAGTTCTTATCCACCCAGATCTCGAAGCAGATTTGGAAACGCCACTTACTAAAGTACGTGACATCATCAAGAACGCAGGCGGTACT
>Ga0247812_10000171_pt1 | contig 74080 bp, 68 predicted proteins | sample UWRJL149409B1_FD_178011 | JGI IMG/M metagenome (GOLD analysis project Ga0247812, IMG submission 178011) | Plant litter microbial communities from Arlington Agricultural Research Station in Wisconsin, United States - UWRJ-L149-409B-1 | ecosystem: Environmental > Terrestrial > Plant litter >... | reverse complement strand
CGGATAAAGAGCTTTTCCTGGTAGTCCTTTTTGCCTTGCACGTCCTTAATATACAAAACAAATATCTAAATATCAACTACTTATGTAAAAAAATACCCCAATCAAACAATGTTTGATTGGGGTATTTGAAAACTTACGTTTAGTTGCGCAACGGCCACGCTAAGGGCGGCTTTTTTTTATGAAGAGATTTTTAAGAATATTGCTACTTTAGACTGATGAACCGGAGGCCTCTATTAAAAGCAATTCTCTACATCCTTTGCCTTTACGATATCTATCTATACCTGCCAGACCTACTCGGCCTGTTTAAGATAGATTTCTACCCGCCGGATCCAGATATACTCACTTACTTTGATGCGGCCATGTTGTTAATAGGCGGGGTAATTACAGGCATTATGCTGATTAAACTTGGCGGCAGGTTTAACAGGTATTTGGGTGTCCTGATGATTGTGATGAATGTGGTGTTTACACCCTTATTCTTATATAGAGCTTTACCATAAATTTGAAAAAAATACTGTTGCCGCTATCTGTTGCTTTAATAGGATTATTCGCTTGTACGGGTAATTCAGTTAAAAATGCAGATATAATAAGTATAGCTGATACCCCCAAACGCTTAGTTGCAATAAAGCAACCTGATGATGTTTTGACCAGCAACTTTAATGAGTTTTTGCAACGATTTAACACTGACTCAGTTTTTCAAAAAAAGCATATTGCATTTCCATTGAAAGTGATAGCTGTATATGAAGAAGGTGATACTATTAAATATGTACCACAACATAAATGGACTCATATTAACTTAATGGCGAGTAAAAACAATATTATTAAAACCATTAAAATTAGTAAAACGGAGGTAAATGTTGTGCTAATGGTGGAAGATACCGGCGTACAAGTAAATCACTATTTTATTTATAAAAAGAGTGATTGGCAGTTAGCTTATGTGAAAGACGAATCGGATTAATAGTTTTCGCTTTAGTGTCCTCACCGAAGCATTGCACGCGACGGCGTAGGGACATTACGGGTTTAACCACTCTGTATCGCTATGTGCGGCAGTAAGGGCCCGTAGCGTAGCCTGCGTGGTTTGAGCCGGACGCAACTCCGTTTCAAAACCAAAATTGTTAGCAACAACGGAAAATAGAAAAGATAATTAGCTTACGAATACCAGTTGTATTTTAAATTTGTTATCAATCCGCAAATAATAATAACATTTTATTAATTCTTGCAGCATCATTTCGGATGCTTTTTTGCCGCTAAAATTGCATTTTCTTCAATGTTTAATTCTGTTTATAACAACTTTGCTGTAGTTACATTCTGCTCTTTATCTTTTCAATAAATTTAAGTACGTTTGGCTACGTGATTTTTACTATTACTGATCTTATAAAAATTAAAAATGAAGTTATTTGTAAAGAAACCGATAGCGCAGTTAATGGCGGCATCGGCGGAATCTGAAAAAACATTAAAACGAACGTTAGGAGCCGGTTCGCTTATTGCGTTGGGTATCGGTGCCATTATTGGTGCGGGTATTTTTGTGCGTACTGCAGCAGCAGCTGGTGAGCACGCCGGGCCGGCAGTAACTATATCGTTCCTTATTGCAGCTGCAGGTTGCGCGCTGGCAGGTTTATGCTACGCGGAATTTGCCAGTATGATCCCTATTGCGGGTTCGGCTTATACCTATTCTTATGCCACCATGGGCGAGTTTATCGCCTGGATCATCGGCTGGGATCTGGTGCTGGAGTATGCTCTTGGAGCAGCAACGGTATCCATAGGGTGGTCGCAATATTTTAATGAATTTTTACATACGTTCTTTAATGTGCATATACCGTATGCGTGGTCGCACTCTCCAATGGAGATGTCTAACACCACCACAGGTATGTACGCAGCAGAATTGGGCCAGCATGGTTATGTAAACCTGCCTGCCATCTTTATTTTGCTGATGCTTACGTTGCTGCTTATCCGCGGTACTGCAGAATCTGCAGTAGTGAACAACATTATTGTGGTAGTTAAAGTGGCTATTGTGTTATTAATTATTGGCCTCGGCTGGAAATTTATTAACCCTGCCTTACACACCCCTTACATGATCCCTGAAGATGCAGGTACTATTAAAGTAAGCGCAGGTGTGGTAGATTATGCCGATACCTTTAACCACGGCTGGCTGGGCGTACTGCGCGGCGCAAGTGTGGTTTTCTTCGCATTCATTGGTTTTGATGCGGTATCTACCGCAGCACAGGAAGCTAAAAACCCGCAGAGGGATATGCCTAAAGGCATCCTGATCTCTTTGGTTATCTGTACAGGTTTATACATCCTGTTCTCGCACGTATTAACCGGTTTGGTTTCTTACAAAGAATTCCTTATACAGGGTAAAGAAGCTTCTGTTAGCTACGCTATTAAAGCGGCAATGCCTGGGTATGGCTGGTTAGCGTCATTGGTTACAGTATCTATTTTAGCTGGTTTCTCTTCGGTTATCCTGGTGATGCTGATGGGCCAAACCCGTGTGTTCTACACCATGAGCACCGATGGTTTGATCCCTAAAGTATTCTCTCAGCTACATCCAAAACACCGCACGCCATACAAATCTCAATGGTTATTCTTCGTGTTTGTATCGTTGTTTGCAGGTTTTATTCCTGATAAATACGTAGGTGATATGGTGAGCATCGGTACCTTGTTCGCATTCGTGCTGGTATGTTTAGGTATCTTTATCCTGCGCAGAACAGATCCTGCACTTGTTCGTCCGTTTAAAACCCCTGCTTATATGATCGTGTGCCCGCTGGGTGCCCTTATTTGCTTGTGTATGATAGCAAGCGAAGGCTGGGAAAACTGGGCAAGGCTTATCGGCTGGTTGCTGATTGGTTTTGTGATATACTTCGGGTACAGCGTTAAACGTTCGCATGTTCGCCGAGGTGTTGTTGAGCCTGCTGATGGCCCGATAAACCCTAAATATGTTGAATAAACTAAACTGAATTTATATTGAACAAAAAAGGTTTTGCGAAAGCAGAACCTTTTTTGTTTTCATCCCTTTTGTATGGGATGAAAGTGAATAAAACCCTGTGGGTGCTCGTGTTTATATCAGTAATCAACTCCATGGGGTTTGGCATTATCATTCCGCTGCTGTATTCTTATGGTAAAAAATTCGGGGTAACCGAACAAACCATTGGCCTGCTTACCGCAGCATTTTCTATAGCACAGTTTTTTGCCACTCCTGTATTAGGTTCGCTTTCTGATAAATTTGGCCGTAAGCCTATACTGGCCATTAGCCTAATGGGTACCTGTGCATCATTCATTTTGTTTGGATTGGCTAACAGCATCGTACTGCTTTTCGCTGCGCGGATACTGGACGGAATCACCGGGGGGAATATCTCTGTAGCGCAGGCCATGGTATCGGATATGTCGTCGCCAAAGGAGCGGGCCAAAAACTTTGGAATACTTGGTTCGGCGTTTGGCTTTGGTTTTGTAATAGGGCCGGCTGTGGGGGGCCTGCTGAGTAAGTTTGGCGAAAAGGTGCCGTTCTTTTTTGCGGCAGGTATAGCAGTAGTTGGCGTATTGCTTACCGTTTTCCTGTTGGAAGAAACTAATAAGAACAAAGACGACAGCGCTAAAAAGAGCAACTTCAATTTTATATCACTCATCACCGTGTTAAAGAAACCGGTTATCGGCACCGCGGTGTTCATCGGCTTTTTACTGACGATGGCGCAGTTCACCATGATCATTGGTTTCCAAACCTTTACGGTAGATGTACTAAAATTGCAGCCGCATGAGATTGGTTTGTTCTATGCAGGTTTTGGCATTACCGGCATTCTGATGCAGTTGGCTGTACCACTAATTAAAAAAGTCATTTCCTCGCAGGCACTCATCCTCTTACTATCTACCATATGCTGTTTGGGGATGATGATTTTAGCCGGCTTTGCTACAGGCATGGCGCTGTTTGCTGTAAGCATAGGCATTTACGGCTTGTTTAACGGACTGCGTAACCCCATGCTTAACGCCATTATTGCCGACCATAATAACGACTCCGAAAAGGGTGAGGTAATGGGGATTAACCAGTCGTACGCCTCCATCGGGCAAACACTTGGGCCGGTAACTGCTGGCTTGGTTACCGTAATATCTGTACATAGTGTTTTCTTTTTATCATCTTTATATATTTTAATTGCATTTTTGTTCAGTATTCGCTTAAAGTCAAGAGAATAAAAAGCTGAAACCCCATGCCACATTTCATTTTTAAGGAGATCCTATCGGTAACGATGATTCTTTTCGCCATTATTGATATACTGGGCGCTATCCCTGTAATTATTCAATTGCGCCAGCGCGCGGGCCATATCGAATCGGAAAAGGCGAGTGTGGCCGTTTTGGTGCTTATGGTTGCGTTTTTATTTGTGGGGGATGAACTGCTCTCCATTATCGGCTTGGATATCTCCTCCTTTGCAATAGCGGGTTCTATCGTGATCTTTATTATAGCGCTGGAAATGGTTTTAGGTGTCGACTTTTTTAAAGAAGAAGCTCCGGAAGCCGTATCCATCGTACCGCTTGCCTTTCCATTAATAGCAGGCGCCGGTACCATGACTACCTTGCTCTCCCTTAAATCGCAATATCAAACACAAAATATTATCGTTGGCATCGTCCTCAACACCATGTTTGTATATATGGTACTCAAAAATGTGCAATGGCTGGAAAAACTCTTCGGCAAAACCGGTCTGCATATTTTACGCAAGGCCTTTGGGGTGATTCTCTTAGCTATCGCCATTAAATTGTTCAGGAGTAATAGTGGATTATAAAAGCGGTGACCCCCCAACCCCCTGAAGGGGGAGTTTTTTAAAAAACGTACTTAAGATTTGAAATTCTGCTCCCCCTTCAGGGGGCTGGGGGGCTCTACTCGGCCCTCAAACTCTTCACCGGATTGGCCAATGCAGCTTTAATTGTTTGGATGCTGATAAGTATTGCTGTCACCAAAAAAAGTGCGCCGACGGCTACTGCAAATGGCACGGGCGTTAAGCTGATCTTATAAGCATAATCATTCAGCCAGTGCTGCATTAGGAAGTAGGCGAGGGGGCATGCAACTAAGCCAGCAATTACCACCGTGCCCAGGAAATCTTTCAGGAACAGCATAATCACGTGGTTTACCGATGAACCCAGTACCTTGCGGATGCCTATCTCCTTAGTACGTTTCTGGATGCTTAATGATACCAGCCCCAGTACGCCAAGTAGCACAATGATAATAGCCAGCGCGGTTGCCAGGTAGGCGGCTTTCTTCAGCTGGATCTCTGTTTTGTACATCTTAGCCAGCGCTTCATCCATAAAGCCGTATTCGAATGGTGCACCGGGCAGTACTTCTTCCCATTTCTTTTGCAGCGCGGTAAGGCTGCTTTGTAAATTACCGGGTTTTAATTTGATAGAAAAATACCGGTAAAACGGCGACCAGTTTACATTGATAAACGTCATTGGAATAATCTTCCCCTGCATCGACCCGAACTGAAAATCTCCCACCACGCCGGATATGGTTAGCATAGGCATTCCTATTGCTTTAAACTGTTTCCCGATGGCTTCATTGGCATTGGTATAGCCAAGTGCCTTCATGTGCATCTCGTTAATCACCACAAGCGCCGAATCCCCGGGCGCATATTGCGACCTGAAAAACTCCCCGGCCTTAAGCGGGATGCCATACGTTTCGGCATATTGGTTATCCACGGTAAGTATTTGTGATGGAAAGCTTTGGGTAGAATCTGCCGATGTTTTAAACGCCTGCAGGTTGCCGCTGTTATTACCATCGGGTATGGCCCATGATAACGATATGGATCTTACCTGTGGCAATTGCGCCAGCCGGTATCTTTTATCTTCCATTTTTTGAACGCCGGGTTTGCTCCAATCGCGCGGCAACTGCGCGTAAACAACGTAATCTTTATCATAACCCAGGCTCTTGCTAAAGAACAAATTAATCTGCTTAGAGATAACAATAGCACTTATAAGCACCACCGCAGCCGTACCAAACTGAAAGGCGATAAGCGCCTTGCGGAAGATCACATTATCCTTCACCTGGCTTAGTTTTCCCTTCAGGGAATCTACCGATTTAAGAGAAGATAACACCAGCGCCGGGTAAATCCCCGCCAGTAAGCCAATCACCAAAGCCAAAGCAAATGGCAGCAGGTAATAATATAGCGGGAAAAACAATAAGCTGCCAATTTCGGTAGCCAGCAGATCGGTAAAGTATGGCCTTGCCAGGGTGTATATGCCAAGCGCGACAACGGTTGCCAGTAGCACCATTAAAACAGATTCGGTAAGGAACTGCCAGATCAGCTGCTTACGTAAACCACCCAGCACCTTGCGGATGCCCATTTCCTTCATTCGTTGTGATGAGCGGCTGATGCAGATATTTACAAAGTTGATCACAGCCATCAGCAGGATAAACAAAGCGATGAAAGAGAGTGTGTACAGCATTTTTTTAACCGCACCATCCACATAGTAAGATTTTAGGGGTACCAGGTAAGGCGTTAAATTATCAGCTATCTGCGGCGGTGCATTTTGTTTAATCAGCCTACGCATGGGGCCGTCTAATGCTTCGGGTTTTACGCCTGGTTTTAGTTCCAGTAAACCAACTATTACCGTGTTATTCCAGCCGTCCAGGCTTCTGCCTAAAAACTTAGCGGCTTCTGCCGGTAAAAAGAAGGTACTGTTGCTCTGATCGCTGATATTTGTCACCGAGTTTTTCGGCAGCTTTTGCAGCACACCTGTGATCATAAAATCGTGCTTTTGGCCGGTAAAACTTTCGATATTTAAAGTTTCACCCACCACATCTGTTTCACCGAAATATTTAATAGCTTTCTCTTCCGTAATCACTACCGAGAAAGGATCATTCAGAGCAGTATTTTTATCGCCATGTTGCAGTTTAAAACCGTACATGGTTAACAAGGTGCTGTCGCCTACCTGCAGGCTTTCCCTAAAGTGTTTATCACCCTTAGAAACGTTCGAGCTTACACCATCCCAACGGTAATAATTAGCTATCAGGGTGGGATATTCTTCTTTTAAAGCCTTGGGCATAGGTGCAAGGGCCGTTAAAACAAAGCCCATATTAGGGTCTTTCCACTTGCTTTGGATGATGTACTGGTTATCGGCGTTTTTTAGATCGGCGTTCACATTAACCTCGTGCCACACGTAAGCGGCTATCAACAGGGTAAATGCTATACCAACCGACAGCCCAAAAATGTTAATGAGCGAGAAAAGCTTATGTTTCCAGATATTACGCCAGGCGATGATAAAGTAATTGTGCAGCATAGGTGCGGGTTTTGATGACCTAATGTAGCGAGGTAATGGGCAACAAATGAAAAGATTAACATTTTTTAACGAATGGTGCTACTGCTTCTTTACGCCATGTCATCGTTGTTAGGTAAAAGTAATGGTGAACAAGCAGTGCCTTGTTATGTATAGGAGTGGTTTTTGTAAAGCCTGTGGATGTTCATTTCTTTTGGCACCAAAAGAAACGAACCAAAGAAAAGTGCCGGCCACGTCCCGTTCTATAAAAGTTAGTGCTACTGCAAGGTTTGTGCTATCCGAACGTTCCTGATGCCGGTTTTTTTAGCACCCGTTCCGTCCGTCTTATTGAATGCTATTGTAACTGTGCTGTGCTATCCAAAACTCCCCCTTCAGGGGTCTGGGAGGCTTTCGCTACAAGCCTTGCCACAAACATGGTATCAGCCTTATGTTCATAACCCTTTAGCACCTGCATTTCTTCCAGCTGCAGGCCGAGTTCTTTTATCATAAAGTTTACGGCGTCTTCATTTTCGGCTTTAAAGGCCGAGCAGGTGATGTAGATGATAGGCTTGCCGGGTTTTAAATGCTTGGCTACATTAGGGATAATGCTTTGCTGCAGGCGTTTAAAAAAATCGGCACGGTGGAAATCAAACTGGCTGATCATCTCCGGCGTGCGGCCCCAGGTGCCGCTACCGCTGCATGGCGCATCCAGTATAATGCCATCGAATTCGTAGTTATATAATAGCTGTTCATTGTTTTCGGCAAGGTCGAGCAACTTCTTCTGGTACTTGCGTAGTCCAGCTTGCTGAAAGCGTTCATCCAGATTAGCCAGGATGGATTCGCGGATATCGGATACTACTAATTTAATATCCGGCTGCAGGCTATGTAATAATAATGATTTACCACCCGATGCCGCGCAGGCATCCCACCAGCTATCCCATTTCTGGGGCTTAAAATAGTTTGCGGTTTGTTGCGAGGAGTAATCCTGCACCTCAAACCAATGCTGTTTTGGGAAAATGGTTTCCAGCCGGGTGCCATTGGGTAACGAAAGGCAGTTATTGCCTTCATCCTTAAAAATAACCCCGGCGTTGTGCAGTTCAGCTTTAACCTGTGCCTCAAAACCTTTCGCTACGCGAATGAACAGATCAGGCTGTACAAAAAACGATTTCAGGAACGCCTCTTTATCCACCCCATCCGACAATTGCGCCGACCAAGGGAAAACATCTTCCAGCTTAAAATCAGGATAGGTGGCCTTTACAAGATTGATCTTTTCATCAATACCAAAACTTATACAGGCTGCCCATTCGGGTTTAAAATGCTGCAGAAATGAGTTTGTTTGTGTATTGCACAGAAACTCGGCAACCATCAGCCTGTCTTCCTGCTTTACGTTAAATATGGCTTTACCCAACCGGAAGTAATTGTAAATGAGCCGGCCTGCAACGCGCCTGTCGGTAGAACCCATTTGTTTGTTCTGCCTGTAAAAGCCGGGTAAAAATTTGCCTAATGGCGTATCGGCCGGGTATTCGCCCAAAATCCGTTGAAACGTTTTAAGCTGGTTTATGGCTTTCATTGCGCCTGTTTTAGTTCAAAGTTATCATACTTCAGGATATCCACGTGGGTGTTTATCCAACCCAGTCCCGCTTTCTTTTCGAAATGATAGGTATTGGTTAACCCGGTAAAATCGTTCTGCTCGGGTTTGCGGTAACTGTCGTCCTCGCGTGCCAAAAGCTGCCCAAAGTATAGGCCCTGGTCAAAGCCTTTCATGGCAAAATCCGTTGGTTCGGCGCGGTAAACTTTGCGGTAGCTGCGGATGAACGCGTTGGTGGCTGCCGATTTATAATCTACCTTATCAGATGATGTAATATGCGTTTTAAGTCTTTGTAGCAGGTTTGCTTTTAAGAAGGCGAACTTTTCCCAGTTGGGGTGTCCAAATAAAGTAACGGGGAATTTATTGGCCAGCGTATCCAGCGAATGCAGGGTAACCATCAAAAATGCCTGTTTGGTAGAGGGCACTAAAAAGATGTTCTGCACTTTGTTGTTCAGTTGTGCAATCAACGGTGTAAGGTTACCACGTACAACGGTAAAGTTTACTACCTGGATCTTGCGTTTGCTCAGGCTATCGATAGTGTGTTTAAATGGTGCGGTGTATAGTTTTTCGTCGCTAAAGCCCGAGTTAAGGATAAATACCTTTTTAGGCCTGAGGGTATTGGTAATGTAAGCCGCGGCACCTTTTGCATGGTACTCCAACGGAGGCGTCATGGTAACCAGGTTCTGGTTCCTGAACACGGTAGGGGATGCGGGTGAAAGCGGCGACACAATGGGTTTCCTTGCCGAAGTTAATAGGGACGTAAATGATTTGATATCCTCCGGGAAGATCGGCCCAAAGATCAGGTCACCATTTTTTATTTGGGGATTAAAACCGAGGCTATGTGCTTGTGCTGCATCATCTTTACTATCGTAGATCTGTAATTTAAAATTGGCCCCCTGGCTGGATGCCAAGGAATCCAAAGCAAGTTTAAAACCCTGGTAATACTCTACCGACATGTTGGCCTTCTTCAGCTTGGCGGCATTGTAACCAACGCCAGGCGTAAGCTGATCGAGCCCTAAAGGTAAAATAAGGGATACTACTGAGGTTTTAGCTTCTTTAACAACCGGTGGCTTTTCGGCTGTTTTGATTGGCTTAGTAGTCGGCTTCTCGGTTTTAGGGGCATTAGTAGTGGGTACAGTACGCACTTTTGGTGAACATGCGCCCGCCAAAAGTGCTATAAATACAATGAACCACTTATTCCCACTCAATGGTGGCCGGTGGTTTCGAACTGATGTCATATACTACCCGGTTAATTCCTTTTACGTTGTTGATGATCTCGTTGGATATTTTCGCCAGCAGGTCATAAGGTAGGTGGCACCAATCGGCCGTCATACCATCTAATGATTCTACTGCGCGCAGGCATATAACGTTCTCGTAAGTACGCTCATCTCCCATAACACCTACCGATTGTACCGGCAAATATATGGCGCCTGCCTGCCAAACTTTATCATAAACACCGGCCGACCGCAAATTGTTGATGTAAATTGCATCGGCTTGCTGTAAAATATCAACTTTCTCGGGCGTGATATCGCCTAAGATCCTGATTGCCAATCCCGGGCCCGGAAAAGGATGGCGGCCCAAAATATTTGGATCCATACCTAAAGCGGTACCCACACGGCGTACTTCATCTTTAAATAAGGTATTTAAAGGCTCAACAACCTTCAGTTTCATAAAATCGGGCAAACCGCCAACGTTGTGGTGCGATTTGATGGTAGCCGACGGGCCTTTAACCGATACGGATTCGATCACATCCGGATAGATAGTACCCTGGCCTAACCAGCTTACGCCCTGAATTTCGTGCGCGGCATCATCAAATACTTCGATGAACACACGGCCAATTGCTTTACGCTTTTTCTCAGGATCTGTTAAGCCTGCCAATGCATCGTAAAAACGCTGCTTAGCATCAATGCCTTTTATATTCAGGCCCATGTGCTGATAAGAATCCAATACTGATTGATATTCATCTTTACGCAGCAGGCCGTTATCTACAAATATACAGTGCAGGTTGGCGCCGATGGCCTGGTGCAGCAATACTGCCGCAACAGATGAATCTACACCGCCTGATAATCCTAACACTACTTTATCATCGCCTAATTTAGCTTTCAGCTCGGCAATGGTGGTTTCTATGAACGAATCCGGGGTCCAGTCCTGTGTGCATCCGCAAATGTCTACCAAAAAGTTTTGCAGCAATTGCTTGCCATCAATACTATGAGTAACCTCGGGGTGAAACTGGATACCGTAAGTTTGCGTACCGGTGATCTGGTAAGCGGCAACCTTAACGCTATCTGTACTGGCAATCACCTCAAAATCATCCGCAATGCGGGCAATGGTATCAGCGTGCGACATCCACACCTGCGAACCTACCGGCACATCTTTAAACAGGGTATTATCCTTCTTTACGTAATCGAGGTTGGCACGGCCATATTCACGGGTGCTGGAGGCCAAAACCTCGCCGCCGTGGAAATGGGCAACATATTGGGCACCATAGCACACGCCCAAAATAGGCAGCGTTTTGTGGTGTTTAATAAATTCAAAATGAGGTGCATCTTCCTGACGAACAGAATATGGACTGCCCGAAAGGATGATTCCTTTTACTGTGTTATCAACTTCAGGAAATTTATTGAAGGGGTGGATCTCGCAGTAGATGTTGAGTTCCCTGACACGGCGCGCGATAAGCTGGGTGAACTGCGAACCGAAGTCAAGAATGAGGATTTTTTCTTGCATGGGCAAAGATAGGTTTTGCAAAGGCAAAAGTCAAAAGTAAAAGGGCAAAAGTTTTAAGTTGCGCCTTTAAGGATACTATTACAACCTATACAAATAGAAAGTTATGGAGTTTATTCAAAATAATTCCTGTTATTTTTAATAAACTCCATGTTTAATGCGTTTAAATTGTCCTCATATTTAAAAAAGCGCTCATCAAGCTTTTCCCATTCGCTTCTATTCGCAACTATTAAGTTTTGTACGATTTCTTCCCGAATATCATGATCGATGGGTACTTGTTTGTTGGGAAAAAGGGCAATTGCTGCTCTTAAGATTTCTGCAATTTAGTTGCTCCAATAAGCTCTAATGTTTCTATGGTTTCATTAGCGTACATCCCACTTGAATTTCGGAAATAGTATTCGAAACCACCATTGTTTACCTCTCGTTCTAATTCCTGATTAAAATAGAAAGCGATTTGCGGGTATGTTAACGCCGCTAAATTATCTCCCCACTCTCCTAATGCGCATACATAGTTATCTAATTCAATAATACTGTTATTTAGATCAGAAGAACTGAGCAACGTTTCGAGGTTAGGTTTTTTAATCATAATAACAAACTATAAATTATAGTCGAAAATAAACTAAGTTCAGAAAATATTTACTGTTTTATACACTAAAAACTCACCCCAACGCGCAGCGCGTTATCCACCTTGCCGCCATTGTTGAAAGCTACGCCATACATCACGCGGATGCCGGTATTGGTTTGCAAGCCAAAACCCAGTTCGGTGTAGTGTTTTAAGGTTGGTGTGTACAGGTAGTTCACATCAAAGATCTCCTGCAGTTTCAGCTTGCGAATTAAAGGGATCTTGTTGAGAATAAAGCCTGAAAAATTATGCTCCAGGTGGCCTTCAAGGTATTTGTCGCCGGTACTGTAGCGGTAATAATCTAACAGCAGGAACTTGTTGATGCCCGGCTCGAAGAACAGCACCTGGTTGCCCGAGAAGTGTTTGTAATCGGTATAAAACAAACTGTTTGCATTGAAGAATTTACCTGCACCAACATAAAAGCTGGTTTTGCCATAAAAGCCTAATGAGATATCCGATTTAGAGATATCTGCCGAAAGCAGGGTGTAATCTACATCAGAACCTAACACTTTTTTGAGGCCCTTCACTACGCTAAAACCGATGGTTGGATAGCTGGATGGCAGGTAGCGCTTGCCGTTTGGATAGGTTTCGTACTTGTTACTAAAGTTGTAGGTGGTGCGCAGGCCCAGTTTAAAAGATTGGTTTTGCGGGAACAGTGCCACATCCTGCGCCGGGTTCAGCGGATTGTTAGAAGTGAACTCATGACCTTTCGGGTGGAACAGGCTATAATCTGCCGTGTTGGGCAGCCATTTACGGTCGGCCCATTCTGCATAGCCATTTGCCAGCCAGCCGCCGGTAATGCGGGTAGATAGACTAACTGATGCAAACTGTTTTTGGTACAGTTTCTCAAAATTCTGCCTGTTCAATAAGCTGTATGCAGTGTTCATAAAACGGGTGATAGGCTGGCGGTTATTCATATCTACCACATCAGATCCCCCCGAAACATTCAGCATAAACGGCCCGGCCGGTAGGGCAATGCCGCCACTACCGTAAAAAAGCTTGTTGCTAAAGCCATAGCCCGCCTTGCCGTATACTGAAAAATATTTATTGTTAACGCTGTCGATCTGCTTGGTGAAAGATGCGCCATAATCCAGCGCCAGGCCTTGCACTGTATTATAAAATACCGACCCTAATACAGAATTGAAATTATAATATTCATGATCGTACCGGTTACGGTGGCGGTAACCTTCTAAAAGAAGTTTCAGTGGGTTAAGCTTATTGTTTACCTTATCCAGCGAATCCAGGTATGTTTTTGATTCGCGTTTGGCAGCCAGTACCGCTTTCTTTTTATAGTCGGTTTTTTCCTCTGTGGTGAGTGGGATAGGGCGTTGCTGCTCCCAATAGGTAGAATCTTTTTTGTTTACGCCTTTGGTGATGCGCAGCACCTCCTGAAAATCCTTTTTATTAAAAGTTGGGTTAAGGTCGTAATCTTTATAGATAGAGATAAAATATCCGCCCATGCGGAAACCGAACAAGCCGCCCGTAAATTCAAATTTGATAGAGGCAGGCATCCACACATCATTGGTAACCGGTACAAATTCCTGGTTTACCTTAAGGGTGTCCACAAAGTTGATGTTGGCTTTTTTGGTGATGTATAATCCAAGGCTCTGCAGGCGCCAGCTATCCTCCATTACGTAGATGTAACCGTTGAAGCATGGGTCGTGGTCGCGGCGGGGAGTAACCTTTATTTTGTTGATGGTTTCGCCGTTTTCTACGGAGATCCCCATCCATTGATATTTGTAGTAAAACATCGCGTTATCTGCAATGGGCGATACCAGCGGGCGGTTGCTAAGGCCTTCCCAATCCTGCGTGTTCTCGTAAAAATTCACCCTAAGGTCTGATGCGCGGTTATAGCTGAATGCCCTGTTGCTGCCAGATACCTTGGAGGAGATCAGTTCCTCATGAATATTGTTAGGCTTCATAAAACTCAGTTTAGACTGCGACTCCGACAGGTAAACAATACCTGTACGGTTGCTGTCTAAACCGGCCTCGCGGGTGGCTTTTTGCACATCAAACATCAAAAACTTTTTTGGTGCTGCCAGCAACTTTTGCAGGCCTTTAATATATACTTCGGCAGTATAGGCATTTACCTGGTTAAGATAGGATTTGCGCTTTTTAATAGCCTTACGGATGATGGCATACGCCGGGTCCTCACTGCCCGCACGGATGGTTACTTCCTTTATTTGATAATCTTCATTCTTCAGAACAACGTTTACGGTTTGGTTTGCCTTGAGATCTACCGTACGGCTTTCCTGGCGAAAACCCAGCGCTTTAAACTGTACTTCGTAACTGCCGGTTTTAAGGTTAATGCTGTATTCGCCTTCGCTGTTGGCAGAGGTGCCTTTGGTTGTATTTTTTACATACACAGTAGCGAAGGGGACGGCCTTGCCACCTTCGGCGATAATTTTACCGCTGATGGTAGCCTCCTGGGCGAATAAACTGATAGAAAAGAGAAGTAAAAAGGTGGTAAGTAAGGCTGATCTCATGAGGGGTGTGTAAAGTTTCGCTAAGATGTATGTTATTTAATAAAGTTTTTAGACGCGCAATGTTAATTATTGTTAAAGCAAAGGGCATATTTAAATTTTTGCCAATAAAAAAAGCCCTCTCGGGTGGAGAAGACTTTTTTATTTTTTAATTTTCGGTGGGACACCGAAAAGGGATAGGAAAGTTTTAGTAGATTATTACTTCAAGATATCTTCTATCTTCGCCAGTTCTTCGGCAGAGAAATCGATGTTATCCAACGCCTTTAACGAATCGGCTAATTGCTCAGGTTTGCTGGCGCCTATCAACACCGATGTAACACGGGTATCTTTTAGCAACCACGCCAGAGCCATTTGGGCCAGTGTTTGGCTGCGTTGTTCGGCTAAGCTGTTCAGGCTTTTTATTTTGCCTATCACTTCATCTGTTACCTGGCTGGTTTGTAAAAAGCCGGTTGATTTTGCCGCACGGGAATCTTCGGGGATGCCGTGCAGGTATTTGTTGGTTAACAAACCTTGCGCCAATGGCGAGAATGGGATACAGCCCACACCGTCTTTTTCCAGCACATCAAGCAAGCCGGCTTCCGCATCTCGTACGAACATAGAATATTTTGGCTGGTGGATAAGGCATGGTGTACCTAATCTTTTCAGTATGGCAATTGCTTTTTCTGCTTCTTCGGCAGGGTAGTTTGAGATCCCGGCGTAAAGGGCTTTACCCTGGCGCACGATCAGATCCAGTGCCGACATGGTTTCTTCCAGCGGTGTTTCCGGATCGGGGCGGTGGTGGTAAAATATATCTACGTAATCAATTTCCATACGTTTAAGGCTTTGGTCCAGGCTGGATACCAAGTATTTTTTTGAACCCCAGTCGCCGTAAGGGCCATCCCACATGGTATAGCCGGCTTTGCTGCTGATGATCATTTCATCGCGGTAACCGCCGAAATCTTCTTTCAGGATCTTGCCAAAGTTGGTTTCGGCAGAGCCCGGAGGCGGGCCGTAGTTATTTGCCAGATCGAAATGGGTAATGCCGCTATCGAAAGCCAGGTGAAGGATCTTACGATAGTTTTCCATCACATCCACATGGCCGAAGTTGTGCCATAAGCCCAAAGAGATAGCCGGCAGTTTTATACCGCTTTTACCGCAACGGCGGTATTGCATTTTGTTGTATCGTTCAGAAGAAGGTAAGTAGCTCATTTTTTAGTTTGGTTTATTGCGATAAAAATAGGGTTTTAAAGCAATACTAAAAGGTAATTGTTTGTCATTCTGAGCGACAGCGAGGAATCTGTTATTCACCATGCTTGTCGACTACTTGTATATCGGCGATTAGATGTTTCGCTATCGCTCAACATGACAAAAAAGAAAAAACAAGAGGCCGTTGATTAAATCTTACACCACCTCAGCAACTACGAACGTGCTGCCACCAACAAATACCAGATCGTTGGCGCCTGCGGCTGTTTGGGCGGCGTTTAGCGCTTCTTTAACGGATGAATACGCGTCGCCATGTAAGTTGAGCGCTGCAGCTTGTTGTTTGATGCTTTCGGCTTCCAGTCCGCGGGGGATATCGGGTTTGCAGAAGTAGTATATTGCATTTACGGGCAGCATGCCCAGCACTTTGGTAATGTCTTTATCATTCACCATACCTATTACAAAGTGCAACTTTTTATATGTAACCGCGGCAATGTTTTTGAGTACTTCTTGTATGCCATCAGGGTTGTGGCCGGTATCGCATATGGTGAGCGGGTTGGTGCTTAGCACCTCCCAGCGGCCGTGCAGGCCGGTTAATATTTTTACCTGTTTTAAGGCAGTGGCTATATGTTCATTAGTAATCTCAAAGCCCTGTTCGCGCAGTTCATCTACTGCTGAAAGTACGGTTTTTACATTCTTTAACTGGTAGGTTCCGGGGAGATCAAGTTGCAGATGCAGTATAGGGTCATCCGAAATAGCAAAGGTGGGCAGCACTTGTTTCTGAATTTCGATTGTGAGCGTATCAACGCCTTTATTTTTAGAGATTATCTCCCAGTCTTCCGATGCAAATTCTATTTGGGTACCTGCAGATTTGGCTTTATTGAAAAATACGTCGGCTACTTCGGGCTGGTATTCGCCTACAATTGCCGGGATACCTGGTTTTATGATGCCTGCCTTTTCGCCGGCTATGAGTTGCAGGGTATCGCCCAGCATGTTCATATGATCCCAGCCTATATTGGTGATCACCGAGAGGAGCGGAGTAATAATGTTGGTAGAATCCAGTCGTCCGCCTAAACCCACTTCAATTATAGCAATATCCACTTTTTCCTTTGCGAAAATATCAAAAGCCAGGGCGACAGTCATCTCGAAAAACGAGGGTTCTATTTGCTCAAAATCTGTTTGATGATCGGCGACAAAATGAACTACGGTTTGCTCGCTGATCATTTGCCCGTTGATGCGGATACGCTCCCTGAAATCTTTTAAATGCGGCGAAGTATATAAGCCTGTTTTATACCCGGCTGTTTGCAATATAGCCGCCAGCATGTGCGAAGTTGAACCCTTGCCATTAGTGCCTGCAATATGCACGCTCTTGAATTTATGCTGCGGGTTATCCAGTATCTCGCAAAGCGCGACTGTATTGGTCAGATCTTTTTTAAAGGCAGATGCGCCATCCCGCGTAAACATCGGCAGGCGGGTGTAGAGATAGTGGAGGGTGGTTTTGTAGTCCATGGTCCATAGTCCATAGCCCATAGCTATGGTCGTGTACAAACATAAAAAATAACTGTTACTATGGTCTATAGTCCATCGACTATGGACTATTTCTCAATTCACCTTAAACACAAAAGTCATGGTTCCCGGCTGTGCATCGGGGGCGGTTTCTGATGCGTTGAACCTGGAGTTCAGTAAGGCGTCTTCGCATTTTTGCAATAATGCGGCATCGGTTATGGTGGTGCCGCGTGCGCCTGCATTGGCATAAACTACAACGCCATTTTTATCTACACGGATATCTACCACTACTTTTCCGCTGTGTCGTTTATCGTCGGTAACGGTTGGCCTTGATACAAAGCTGCGCTGAAAAAGGTTGAGGTTGCCGCCATTGCCGCTTCCTGTGCCGTTATAATTATTGGTTAGCGTGCTTCCGGTTGGTTTGCCCTGGTTGCCCGGGGTAGAGCCTGTGCCGTCGCCTTCGCCGGTGCCGTTATTGGTTTTGCCTTTGTATAAAGCGTTTTGGTTAACGGTTGGTTTAGCCTCTGTTTTGGTTGTGGGCTGTGTGGCTACTGTAGTGCTTGGCTTTTTGGTGTTGGCGGTAACTTCGGGTGCATCCTCGTTATTTTGGGTTACCACGTTTTTATCGCTGTTATCTACCTGCTGCTTTTCTTCTGTCGGCGGGGCAGGGGTAACTTTATCAGGCTTAGTTTGGTTAGCTTTTTCTGCAACGGATGGTTCTTCTACGCTCATGTAATCGTCGCCCATGCCCTCGTCAACCGTACCGTAATTTACCAGGATACCACCGGTACCGTCCTGCTCTTTCGGCGGCGATTGAAATACAATAAAATAGCACAGCGCAATAACAGCCGCAAGTATTATACCTGTAGCGGCAAATGCCCTCGGATAATTATTTTCTTCCCTGTAATCCATTTATAAGTAGCAAGTATTTAGTATCAAGTAGCAAGTAAATCCTGGTTCTTGATTCTTATGTCTTTATTCCGGCTATTTCCCTTTAGGTTCGGTAGCCAGTACCAGTTTTATGTTCAATTTTTGTGCTATATCCATTACCTGTACCACATCCTGTATGGCAACGGTTCTGTCTACATAAAGTACTATGGTCAATTCTGATGCCAGTGCTTTAAAGCCCTGCAGCGTTGGCTCCAGCTGATCTACCGGTACCTGTTTTTTATCAACGGTGTAAACAAGTTCTTTACTGATAGATACGTTGATAGTTTTTTTAGATACCGATTGCCCGCTTGATGATTTTGGCAGCATCAGCTTTACCACGTTTGGGTTGGTAACTGTTGATGCTATCAGGAAAAACAAAAGCAGGAAGAACATGATATCATTCATGGCCGAGGTGTGTACCTCTGCCGATGCGCCCCTGTGTCTTTTTCTTAAATTCATTTGCTTGGCTCCTCTAACAGGTCAATAAATTCAATGGCGTCGGTTTCCAGCTTTAATATCACCTTATCAACCATCATATTTAAAATGTGGTAGCAGATGTAGGCAATAATACCCACAAACAAACCAGCTGCAGAAGTAACCATTTTTACATATAAGCCGCCGGAGATAACCCCCATGCTGATGTTATCTGTTTTAGAGATATCGTAAAAGATCTTGATAACCCCGGCAATTGTACCCAGGAAACCAAACATGGGCGCAATACCGGCCACAATACCAATAATACCGATGTTCTTTTCCAGTTTAGATACTTCCAGCTTGCCAATGTTCTCGATAGCACCTTCAATATCTTTTATGGGGCGACCGATACGCAGCAAACCTTTTTGCAGCATACGGCCAAGGGGAGAATTGCTGTTTTTGCAAAGCGCCATTGCCGATTCGAGGTTGCCGGATAATATACTTGAGCGTACCTGTACCATCAGGTGAGATTCATCGCGTGAGGCTTTACGGATAGTGAAAAAACGTTCGAAGAAGATCACCAGGCCCAATATAGCCAGGATGCCGATAGGGATCATTACCCAACCACCTTTTAAAAGGAGGTCGCCAAAGCGTAGTTCTTCATCTGGTATGGCTGCCAATTGCTGCGAAGCCTGATGCGCTGTATCAATTAATTTTGCTGCTGTATCTGTAACCTGTGCGAATAATAAAGTCATTTGTTGTTTTTAGTTGCTGTTAATATCTGTACGTATGCAGATGGCGTATTATTTATCTTGTGGGTCTACTTTTATAGAGTAAATGTCGGCCTTAACTTTTTTACTGGCAATGAGTTTAGCTTTTGCATCCTCTGCTGCTCCCTGGGTTCTATAGCTGCCCAAGGAAATTTTTACCTTTGGGCCGGTTAATCCAACTGCTATTTTTGCATCGATACCCTTCGCTTTATACTTTTCTATTTCTTCGTTGGCCTTTTTTAAGGTGTGGAAAGCTCCGCCTACAATTTCATAATGGGGGAGTAGTTCGATGCTATCTTTTATAACGGGCTTAACGCTTGTTAAAGTATCTGCAGGTGAGGTGGCTTTTATTGCGGGGATAGAATCAGTATCAGGAGCGGCCTGGGTTTTAGCTGTATCTTCGTGCACCACAATTATCTTGGGCTCTACAACGGGTTTGGGTTTATCACCAAAATTGAAGTTGAAGGCGTTATGATCGTACCGCTGTACCAAAAAAACAATAAGCGCGGTAACCAGTAACCCTAAAACAATAAATATCCAGGTGGTTTTTCTACGCTTTTGGGTGGTAAGCTCCATCAGGTACTCTTCCTGTTCCTCTTCTGTTTGGTACTGTTCCTCAGCAACAACCTCCTGCGGTTGTGGTGTGTACACCGGCGCAGCTGTTTCGGGCTGATAAGCTGGCACAAACTGCGGCGCTGATTGTTGTTTGCCTGTCTTAAAAAGACTGATTGCCGGGAATCCAAAAAATTCAGGATCTGTACCTATATCATCATTGGAACTGAACGCCAGCTGCGAATTGATCACCTTAAACCAGCCAACACCAGCCAGTGTAGCTTCGCCTATTGCTGCCTGCTCTTTTAAAGCGGCCACAAATTTTTGGGTGAAATATTTTGATGATGCTACCGAAATGTTCTTTTTAACCGCTATATGCACAGCTAAAGCATCGTCATCTTCAATAAACTGCGGATCGTATTGTACGGTAAAGCCGGGAGGGTAAAACCTGCCCTCCTTATCGTTATAATAGCCGTTTACACGGGTATGTGCAAAGTAGCCAAGCCCTGGCACATTCACATCTCCGTGCTGCCCGAGCAATTCGCTTATATAGTAGCCTACATCCATGCGCTAAAAGTACGGATAATTATAAAACATCAAAAAGCTTAAAAAGCAAAACCAACTCCGCCAAATACATTTAAGCCATAATTTGGATAAAGCAGCCAGGTTTGATTGGTTGTATTTAAAATATTATTTACCTGTACAAACACCGATAGCTTTTTGTTTATCTTATATGAAGCGCCGCCGCTTAAGTCGGCAAAAGAAGCTATGCTGGTATACACCGGCGTAGTGCTTGTAGTATTGCTAACCGGCAACGGATCTTTTGTTGCCCCGCGGAACAGTAGCGATCCGCTGATATCAATTTTATCGTTAATGTGGATGGTAGTACCGGCAGTAAGTTTAAATTTAGGCAGGTTCCATGGTAATGCTTCAGAAGCCAGTTTGTAATCTTTAAACTCTACACGGCCAAAGATGTCAACCGTTTCGCTGGCAACAAAATCAAGTTCGCCGTTAAAGCCGGTAACACGTGCCTTGCCATCATCATAAATTACAGTAAACTTGTTGCCCTCGTTAGCAAAGTTGTTTACAAATAGCGGCAGGTTTTTTACGCTGTTGCGGAAGATGGCCGCTTTAAAGCTTAAGCCCGGTGCCATAGTACCTTTTAACCCAACGGTTATATCCAGCTGATCTACCGAGTTACGCAGATTAATATTCTGGCCCAGGAAAGGGTTTACATCAGTATATTCCAGTATCGATGCGCGGTTTACATCGCCTTTAGCTTCGGCAAATAAGCGCACATATTTAGGTATTACCTGCAACTCTAACTTAGCAGCCGGGAAAACGAATACACGGGAAGAAAAACCAAACTCTTTTACCAGGTTTATCCCTGCATCTATCTTATAATTTTCGCCTTGAAATTTAATATATGGGTTTGCCCTTAGCAGGCTATTGCTAATAGAGTACAGCGCATCTTTTTGCGTATTCAGATCCAGTGAAGCGCTTACGCCTGCATAAAATTGTTTAACGGTTTGGTTAAGAAAACCCGATAATACCAGGTTGTTCTCCTTAGCGCTGAAAGCGTTGCTGAAAAGGTAGCCCTTCAATTTTAAAGCGTAAGTAAAATCATTCTCTACATCTTTATAGTTTTTGGCCAGCTCTGCTTCGGCACCAATGTAGTTGAAGGTTTGTTTGGCAGGGTTAAAGTCGGCCGGTACAGGCTGTGTTTGATCATACCCGAAGAAATAGTTACCCTGGCGCTTGTAATTAATGCGGCCGCTAATGGTATTATCAGCAAGGATGCTCTTGCCGAATACGCCTATTTCATCTCTTATCTCGTTTTGCTTGTACAGGTTGCCATTTTGGGCAAAGTGCTTAACAAAACCGCCAACCTGCAGGGCCTCATCGCGGCCGTTGCTAAAGTAACCTTCGGCATAGGTTGTTTTTAAACTACCGGCACCTGCTTTAACATAGTTGTTCAGCAGGATAGAATCCTGCTCGGCAGGGCGTTTCATGGCATCCAGCGCACGAATGTTGTTATCCTGATCCAGCTTTTTATCTATTGGCGCGTAAGTTAAAGGCGCTTTAAAAGTTGGCGCATCCTCCAGGCCCGGATTACGGCGAATTTTTACCGCCTCGGCCAGTACAGGCTTGTAGGCTGTTGTTACTACTATCTCTTCGGTAAGGCCGGCGTTGTTAGTTGGCGGTGTAGTGCCTTGCCCGCCTTTTTTGGTAGTATCGGCAACGGATATTTTTGATGCTGCATCGCCTAAGTTTTTGGCTGAGGCCTTTGTTGGTACAGCGGTAGCTTTAGTGGGTTTCTTTGTAGTTTTTGCAGCCGGCTTTTTAACGGGTTGCTTTGTTTGCGCACTTGCAGGAACAAAGTAAAAACTCATTAACAAAGCGAGCAGTATGGTGTATTTTGTGTTCATTGCTTGTTGTCTATTGGTTCTTTGTAGCCTGTTTAGTTTTTAATAGTAGTAGTATCAGTTGCAGCAGGTTTATCTGCAGCCGGTTTTACAGTGCCGCCGCGTTGCGACATCTGCGCCATCTGTTGTTTGGCTGTTGCAAGGATATCATCATTGCCTTTGTAGTTCTCAATAATACTTTGCAGGGTGGCTTTTGCCTGGTAGGTATCTTTAAGCGCGTAATAGTTATCGGCCAGTAATATGTAGGTTTTGGCAACCCAGTAATCGTAGTTTGGCAGCTCTTTAACCAAATCGAAACAGGTTTTTTGCGATGCCTTGTATTTACCTTTCAGGTATTCAATATTGGCCAGGTTGTATTTGGCTTCTGCAGCGGCAATGGTTTTGGTGTTTTTTACGGTATAGCTAAATTCGGTTATTGCCGATGCGGTATCCGCTTTCAGCAAATAAGCCTTACCTGCGTATAAACCGGTTTTAAAAATATCCTCCTGTGCCGATTTTTCGTTATCACGGATGAGGTTAGCATATTTAAGCATATCATCGGGCATGTTGATCTGTGCGTAGCACATCAGCAGGGTGTTGATAGCGTAAGAATAATCGGCCTTGTATTCCGAATTGGTTTCTAAACGTTTCAGGAACACAATGGCATCATTGTATTTCTTTTGGGCGATGTACAGCTTAGCCATGCTGATAAGCGCTTTCTCGCTGTAAGCGCTGGTCCAGTCGTTCAGGATAACGTTGTAATCTACTATGGCAGGGTCGTATTGCTGCAGGTTAACATAAGCCTGCGCACGGATAAACCTTGCTTCCTTTTCGTAGATCTGCTTGGTAGGAAATTTATCAAAGTAAGCGCTTACGGCGTTTACTGTGCCCTGCCAATCGCCCCTTTGGTAAAGGTTGTTGGCTGCGGCAAACATAATGTTCTCCTGGTCGGCGGTAGAATAGTTACCTATGGCAGTGGTGCCTGCGTAATTAATAAACGTTTGGGCGTCGCCTTTATCTGTGTAGATCTTCTCTACCTGTTTAAGCGCCTGCTTGGCTTCGTCTGATGATGAATAATCCTGCACCACCTTTTTAAAGGAGTTGGTAGCCTCTTCATCACGGCCGGCGTTGTAATCTATCAAACCAATGGTAGTTAAGGCACGCGGCATGTAGCTGCTGCGCGGGTACTTCTGCGTCATGGCCAGCAGGTCTGTTTTGGCACGGTCGCCGTCGTTTTTCAGAAAGTAGGTATAAGCAATTTCGAAGGATGCATCATCCGCGTAATCGGAATTAGGGAAACGGTTTAAAACATCGTTCAGTGTGCTGATCTTGGCATCCAGATTACCCTGTAAACCCTGGATGATGCCACGCTGAAACAGCGCGTAATCCTGCCCCTGGCTTTGCTGCGCAATAATCTTGTTATAGTTGGCCATTGCATTCTCGTAGCTCTTTAGCACAAAGTAGCTATCACCTAAGCGACTGATAGCATCGTTCTCGGTATTTTTATCCTTCACATCGCCACGCAGGAATTTTTCAAAGTATTGCGCAGCGGTGCCGTATTCTTCACCGCCAAAGGCTGCGTATGCCAGTGCATAATTGGCAAAGTTAGCCACGTCGGTTTCCTTAGATTCGGGCATTGCCAAAAACTCTTTAAAAGTACTGACAGATTCCTTGTACTTGCGTACCTCGTACATAGCCTCGGCCATCCAGTAATTGGTTAGCGCCTGGATCTTGGTATCTACAGGGTTACGTAACGACCGCAGGAAGATACCGATAGCGTTCTCGAAAGCACGTTCGTTGTAAAACTCCAATCCGCGGTAATAAGTTACTTTTTGATAGGCCTCCTGCGCACTTGCCGATTTGTTAGGAATAGGCTCCAGTATCTCCACCGCTTCTTTGTAGTTACGAGAGGTGAGCAGTTCTTCGCCTAATAAGGTTTTTACTTCATCTAACCGGGTAGAACGTAGATAATTCTTTAAATACAGGCGAGTGGCTTCTAATGCCTGCGTGTTAAAATCAAGCTCGTAAGATAGTTTGGCGTATTCGTATAACGCATCTTCCTGCAGTTGTTTATCATAATCCAGGCGGGAAGCTGTCATGAAGGCGTTACGGGCGCTTTGTTTGTTGCCCATTTTCAGGAAAACATCGCCTAAGGTGTAGCTGCCGCTTTGGGTGTAATTATCGTTCTGGGTAACCAGCTTTTCCAGCACCGATGCTGCTTTACCGTAGTTACCTACCTTATAATATGCATAACCCATCTGGTAGCTATCCTGCGTGTTTTGGGTTTTTCCCTGGTCTTGGTCTTCAAAGCGGCTGTAATATTGTACCGATTTATCAAAATTGCCCTTGGCAAAATACGATGCACCAATAATGCGCAGCATTTCGGTTTCGTTTTGCTGCTTAGTGGTATTAATGATAGGGATGGCGTAGGCAATTACATCGTCATAACGTTTATCTAAAAAGTAAACGGCTGTGATGTAATACGGGTAGCTGTTCTCGTATTTTTTAGAGTTTTTTAAACGCTCAAAGTTCACCAGTGCCAGGTGATAATCTTTATTTAAATAAGCGATGTATGCAAAGTAGTAAACAGCGTCATCGGTAAACGGAGATTGTTTATTTTTCACTTCGCCAAACAGGGCTTGGGCGCTCTTGTAATCTTCGGTTATAAAATAGGCGTAGCCCTTGCGGAATTTGTATTCGGTATTTTGTGAACCGGTTAGTTCGCCGGCCTCTACTTTATTAAACCAAACCAGCGCCTCGGTAAACTTTTGCTGTTTAAAGTAAGATTTACCCACCTTGAAGAACGCCAGTTTGGTAAGCGGGTTTTCGGGGTGTTCTTTTATAAAGCGCAGGAACATGCTTTCGGCATCATCGTTACCCAACTCCAGGGCGCAGAGGGCTTCGTAGTATTGGGCGTTCTCTTTCAGCAGGGACAATTCTGATTCGAATTTAGATTGCGGCGAGGTTTTAAGCCGGGTTTGTTCAACCAGGCGGTATTGCTCGGCTGCGGAAGCGTATTTACCCTTATCAAACAGTTCGCCTGCGGTACGGTAAATTTGGTTTACACGGAACGAAGGATTCTGCTGAGCCTGAGTAGTTAAGGCAAGAAATACCGGTGCAATTAAGGTAATGTATTTAAGTTTGATCATAAAGTGCGTACTAATGATTTTGCTAAATTAGCTAAACGCAAAAATGCAATCCACATTAGTAATTAACAAATGTGGATAAGCACTTTTTTAAAAACGATGGTATTAACCCATTGTTATAGCTGTTGAAAACTTTAAAATTAGCAGAATAAGTTAAGGGGAAAGGCAGTTGTTGGCAAATACGACGGAGTGTTTATAACTAAGAGATGGGTAGTTGTAACAATATTGTTTAAAGCAAAATAATATGGCATAAGTGGCAGTTTACATCAAAGCCAAACTAGTTTTACTGAGGTTATACAATTAATAAGAGAGGTTGATAAATAATAGTCATTCGCTTGTAAACAAGTATTCCGTTAAAATAATCCTTCTTTCAAAGCGTTTTCATTATATTATATGCCAACCAAATTTTCTTTATTAAAAGCTATTCTATTATTGTTAATATTAGTAAGCAGCTTTTATGCTTTTGCGCAAACTGATAAAGCATACATACAACTGCAAAGTCCGCAATCAAGGATCAACACAAAAGAATTCTATATTGCCGGGATAGCAGATGAACGGAACGATAATACTTCAATAGGGAAAATAATGCCTGTGGCTATTGCCGGGAAGGGAGCTACCCCTGTTAAAATAGATCTTGCGGGCGGGTTTCAGTCTATAAAAACATACATGGGTAATGCTTTGCCGATAAATAAGGCGCTGCACCCGGTTATAGTCAAACTAAATGTTTTAAACATCACCGAAACACCGGCAGCTAACGGCAGGGTTGAAGGAAGTATTAAATTGAGCATCCGTTTTGGCTTGCTGCGCGATAATGAGTTTATATATCTTGATGATTACACCGCTACCAGTACTTATCAACGCAACGCCGGCCCCGCACAGCAAATTGAGCCCTTGGTACGCAGCACTTTTAATAATAGTTTACTTTATATTAATGGCTGGCTGGATAGCCAGGCAGATAATAATATTAAACTGGCAAAAGGTGTAAAAATATTTTTTACGGATCATAAAGAGGAGTTGGAAGGAGATACAGTGTACTACGACGTTAACCGACCTTTAAAATGGACCGATTTCCGGGAAAAACCACAGTATGGCAGCAAACATGGCGCGGAGATCTTCGCCAGCCTCGGGTACACTGAAGATGTGAAGCTGATAAAGGGGATAATAAATATTACGCTGAATATTAAAGTATACATGCCGAAAAGCGCGAGTTGGGTGCAATTAGAAACTTATGGCGGGTTAGCGCACGAACAGCGGCATTTTGATATTGTTAAGCTTGGTGCCGAACATTTTAAACAGCGGATAAAAGCAGAAAAACTAACCGTTTATAACTATGACGGGCCTATTAACGTTGCTTACCTAGATGCCTTGCGAGAAATTTATGAGATGCAGAAAAAGTATGATAGTGAAACTGGCCACAGCATTAACGCTTATCAGCAAAGGCAGTGGAATTATAAAATTGATAAGGAATTACAGCAATTGGGTGTAAAGCCGTTAACCGATCAGGCAGCGGCTAACTGATTTTTTATTTTGCTGAGCAGGTTATTAATATCAAATGGTTTAGCTATAAAATCGTTGGGGGCGCCGTCCTGGTTTAGGGTGCCAGAAATATTGTGGCTTGCCGAAATAAGTATTACCGGGATGTTTTGTGTTTTATCTTCCTTTTTTACTGCTTTACAAAGTTCGCGTCCATCCATATTACCCAGCATAATATCAAGCAATATTAAATCAGGTGTTTTTTTGCGGATGGTATCCAACAGATGATGACCGTCTGAAAGGGTATCAACCTCGTAACCCGAATCCTCTAAAATAAACTGAAGTACCTCTAATATATCGTTGTCGTCATCCACTGCTAATATCCGTCTCATAGTAATATTTCTTATATAAGTATCTGCTAACTAATGCGTTTAATACACATGTTTTTGCTGTTTACGTACAATACTTATACCAAAAATGATATTTGCAGAAAAACTTTCTTTTTTTTAATATAAACGGCTTTCTTACAGTTTGCACAGAAGTATCGTTTTAAGTTTAAAAACGAAAGAAAGGTGCGTACAAACCAACCACGATGCAGTTTATGATGAAAATGTTTGCCACACGTAGGGCAGCGCGAGTGTATCGTCGCTTTAAGTTCTGTCTCCAATAATTTAGCACTAATCGGTTATAATTGTCCAATTATAATCAAATAAATTAACCAAACAAGTCTTTGATGAATTAAAATACGATAATTAACCGGCGCGCTAAATGCCTGTTAATTAACGGTTAATAATTGCATATTGGCTTTTTTTACACTTATAGCACCAGAATTTTCTAACCGGTAACCAAAAGAATATTGTTTTAATTAACCAACTGCGGTGAAGCCGACTGTCGATCTCTGATTTACATTTTGAACATACTGCTGTTAATTTACCCTTTGGGGATGCTTTGGGCGGGGGAGTTGTAGTCATAGTTTAATACAATTTAGGGGATTGTATTTATGGTACTAAGTTAATTAATAAACAAATATAAATAATATATAAGTAAGAATTAATTATTGGTCCTTGAGTAAGCATTAATTGTCTAATACATAGTTTATTGTATAATAAAACATGTATTAAATATTGGTTAAGTAAGATGATCTTGTTTATTTGTAACTACTTTAAAAAAATAGGCCACCTATACGGGCGGCTCATTTTTTTAAAGTTATATATGTAGCTTAATACCCAAAGATGGTTTTAAGATCGGGCTTTGTTAATGTTCCGAACTTTTTAAGGTCTTCCTCGGTAACTCTTTTGTCTGATGATACTATACAATAAGTGTATGGCTTATCTTTAAGTTCGGCATCATGGAATGCTTTTACATCGGCAAGCGTTAACTTGTTAACCGCGGCGAATGTGTTCTTACGTTCGTCATAATCAAGCCCTTTGCGTTTCGCGGCAAAGTAGCTAAAAAGGATGTCTTCCTGTCTTATGCGCTCTGTTTCTATAGATTTACGTATGTTCGCCCTTGCTGTTACAATGCCTTTCTCTGACTCGGGCATAGTAGTTAATAGCTCATTCATTGCTTTTACCGCCTCGTTCATTTTATCGGCCTGTGTGCCTACATAGGCTGTAAAGCTATCGTTATCTACGGTTTTGCCAGCCTGGCTGTAATACGCATAAGTGGAATAAGCCAATGCTTTAGACTCGCGGATATTTTGGAACACAATAGAACCCATACCCGAACCAAAGTAGTTGTTCAGCAATTCGATAGAAGGAGTTTTGGCAGCATCGTAAGCTTCCTCGTTACGTACCCAGTTGATCTCGGCCTGCACCATATCGTAATGGGCAAACAGCACCTGGTTTTCGCCTTGTTTTATGCGGGTGAATTTTTTAACGGCAGGGTAAGGCAAAAAGGTTGCAGGTGTTTTGTGCAGCTTAGCCATGGTTGTGCCGGTTTGTACTGCGGTTTGCGGGCCGTAATACAATAAGGTATGCTTGTAGTTTACAAGGCTGTGCAGTAGATCTACCAGGTCCTGTGCTTTCAGGTTTTCAAGTTCATCATCGGTAAGGGTATTGTTGAAAGGGTTACTTGCACCGTATTGTGCGTAGTTAACCAAGCCCTGCATAATGGCGCTTTTGTTTAGCTTTTGATTCTCGCGAGATTTTTTCAGGCGTGCTTTGTAGCCATCAAGTGCTTTTTCATCTGCCTTGCAATTAGCCAGCAGGTTTTCAAACATGGTAACTGTGGCACCAAAGTTTTCCTGCAGGCCACTTAATACAATATGTGTGTTATCTGTACTGGTGCTGATATTAAAGGTTGAAGCCAATTTATAAAACGCCTTGCTGATATCCTCGGCACTCATTTTATCAGTACCTAAAAATTGCAGGTATGCAGCGGCGTAAGGGAGCAATTTGTTGTTCCAGCTGCCCATATCATAGCGATAGTACATTCTAAAAAGGCTGTTATCGGTATTCTGTACCGATAATACATCTAAGGGGCCAGATTTTGCCCTTTGGATATCCTTGGTAAAATCTAAAAATACCGGCTGCACGGCGTTTGCAGGCATCTCGTTAATTTTCTTAACAAATGCCGATTGCTCGCCCGCGTTAACTTCTACCGGTGTAATAGGTGGTTTTTCTACCTTCAGGATGTTTTTATCTTCGCCCTGGTGTTTATAAACAATAACATAGTTATTATCATTTAAGTATTTATTAGCAAAGGATATAACCTGTGCTTTGGTAACTTTAGCTAACTCATTAATTGATGCCACATCCACGCGCCAATCTACACCGGCGGTAAAATCGCTCATCAGGTTAGATGCACGCTGTACATAACTTTCGTTTTGCTCTATAATACCTGTTTTTTGGTTGTTAACGATTGATTGTACCAGGTCATCAGAAAACTCACCTTTTTTTAGCTTGTTAATTTCGCCAAGCATCAAAGCCTTAACATCATCCAGCGATTGGCCTTTAACCGGGTTACCGCGTAGCATTAGTGCGCTGTAATCCTTCAATACATATGGAAATGCTGAAGCGCTTAGCAGTTTTTGCTTTTTGGTAAGATCAAGATCGAACAGACCAGCCTTACCATTGGTTAAGATAGAGCCCACCAGGCTAAGCAAACGCGCATCGCGTGTACTGGCGCCCGGGAAACGGTAAGCAATGGTTAAGTTCTCCGGGTTCGGGCCGTAAACATCGCGTTTAACCGGGCTGGTGATAGGCTGCTCCGGCGCAAACTTGTAAGCCGGAACTGTTTTAGGCGCCATGTAGCTGAAATTCTGCGCTACTTTTTTAATCATCACATCAGGGTTAAAATCTCCCGAAAGGATAACGCCCATATTATTAGGCACATAGTAATCGTAGTAATATTTTCGGATAGCTTTTAACGACGGGTTTTTAAGGTGTTCTATAGTACCGATAGTGGTTTGTTTACCATAGTTATTGTTAGGGAACAGAGCCTCAAACATGGCTTCCTGCGCCTTACGGCCATCATTATCCAGTCCGCGGTTCTTTTCTTCATAAACAGCTTCCAACTCGGTATGGAAGATACGCAGCACCGGCGCACGGAAACGCTCTGCCTGCATGGTTAAAAACTTGTCAATTGCCGAGCTTGGGATATCCTCGGTATAAACAGTTTGCTCAAAGGAGGTGAAAGCGTTGCTGTTTTGGCCGCCCATATTGGCCATCATTTTGTCGTATTCGTTAGCTATGCTGAATTTGGCAGCTTCGCCAGATGTTTTATCAATCTCTTTATAGATTTCTTTACGTTTTGCTTCATCTGTAGTAGAGTTGTACTGCTCGTAAAGCTCATCAATCTTATCCAGCAAAGGTTTCTCTTTAGCCCAGTTTAAGGAGCCAAACTTATCTGTACCCTTAAACATCATGTGCTCCAGGTAGTGCGCAAGGCCGGTGTGTTCTGCCGGGTCGGTTTTGCTGCCTGCTTTTACGGCTATATAAGCCTGTACACGCGGCTGCTTATTGGTGGGGCTAAGTATTACGGTAAGTCCGTTTTTTAAAGTGTAAAAGCGGGAGTGGGTAGGGTCGCCGGTTACGTATTTGTAAGTGTAACCGCCGGAGGTAGCAGTTTTCCAAACGTATTGTGTTTGTGCCGACAGGTTAGTGGAATAGGTACCAACCAGCAGCAAAATGAGGGATAATTTTATTTTCATTTAATGAATTGATAAGGATATAAATATATTAAAAAGCAATATGCGTTAAAAGAGAAACTAAGTAATTAGTTTTTTATCGCCGGGGATGAGTGCAAAAAAAATCCCGCTCAAAATTGAACAGGATCTTTATTATGTTTTTGATTGGGTTACGACCACAAATTAGCAGGGTAGGTGCCGTTGGCAACCAGGTCCGAAATGCTTTTTTGTACAATTGGCTTATCTTCTTTGTAAGTAACGCCAAACCATTTTGCATCGGTAGGGATAACTTCAAACGAAGCTTCGCCGCTTTTGATCAGGCCATCAGCTACCAGCGGGATAAAGAACTCTGCTTTAGGGTTGCTTTTGTTAGCCTCAACAAACGCCTTAAACATAGGCTCGCTTTGTTTAAAAACAGCCGGTGTAAAGCCCCAGAAATTCATAGATACACGGGTTAACGGATCTAAAGGGTATTCTTTCTCGTCTTCTTCGTAAGCAACGGTGCCATCTTCTTTAAAGTAAACTTTAAGGCGTTCGTTAATGGCAACCATTTTACCATCCTCAACCTGGCAAACACCGCGGGATACAGAGCCATGATCAGACAAAGTACGGTCTACCTGGTAACCGATAATGGCATATTTATCATCTGCAACGTCGCTGGTTAAGAAGTCGGCCATTTTTTTGAATGCATCAAAACCGTAAAAATCATCGGCGTTGATCACGCAAAAAGGCTCGCTGATCTGGTTGCGGGCAGCTAAAACAGCGTGGGCAGTTCCCCATGGTTTTGAGCGCTCAATTTCCTCATCAATACCATATTGAGTAAGATCATAGTTCTGAAAAACGTAATCTGTTTCTATCCGGCCTTTTAACTTTGGCTCAAATATGGCTTTAAAGCTATCTAAAAATTCCTCGCGTATAATGAAGGAGATCTTTCCAAATCCTGCATTTATGGCGTCATAAATAGAGTAGTCGATAATGGTTTCACCGTTTGGACCAAAGCCGTCAACTTGTTTCATGCTGCCATAGCGGCTGGCCATACCTGCGGCCAAAATCAGTAAGGTAGGTTTCATATTATTTTTTAAGAGATTATTATCTTAGCTATTAAATTATTAACACAATTAGCGAATATGCTTATTTTTTTTAATAATTACTTAAAATATCTAAAATCTTGTCCGGCTTGAATGTTCAGCAAAGATTCATAGATCAAACGAATAACATTATCAACATCATCCTTGTGGATCATCTCTACCGTAGTGTGCATATAACGCAGCGGTAAAGAGATCAGCGCCGATGGCACACCATCGTTAGAATAAGCAAAAGCATCTGTATCTGTACCTGTACTTCTGGATGAAGCCTGACGCTGGAACGGGATCCCCGCCTTTTGCGCAGACTCTATCAGCAGCTTGTTCAGGTTGTTTTGTACTGCCGGTGCGTAAGATATTACCGGGCCTTTACCCGCGCTCAGGTCGCCCTGGGTGATCTTGTTGATCATCGGGGTGTTGGTATCATGCGTTACATCGGTAACAATGGCTACGTTTGGTTTTATACGATGCGCTATCATTTCTGCACCACGCAGGCCTATTTCTTCCTGTACAGCGTTTACTATATATAAACCGAACGGAAGTTTAACGTTATTTTCTTTAAGTAAACGCGCAACTTCAGCTATCATGAAACCACCAGCGCGGTTATCCAGCGCGCGGCCAACATAGTAGCGGTTGTTTAAGATCATAAACTGATCCTCATAAGTTATAACACAACCTACGTGAATGCCCAGAGCTTCCACTTCTTCTTTACTGGTGCAGCCGCAATCTAAAAAGATGTTCTTTAAAGTAGGGGCCTCTTCCTTTTCGCCGCCTAAACGGGTGTGGATAGCCGGCCAGCCGAAAACAGCTTTTACAATACCGTTATCTGTATGGATATCTACACGTTTAGAAGGTGCTATCTGATGATCTGAACCGCCATTGCGGATCACATAAATTAAACCATCGCTGGTGATATAGTTTACAAACCACGAGATCTCGTCGGCATGCGCCTCAATCACCACTTTATATTCGGCAGTGGGGTTTATAACACCAACTGCGGTACCATAATTATCTACAAAATGATCGTCGATATAAGGTTTCAGATATTCGAGCCACATTTGCTGCCCCTTCCACTCAAAACCTGTGGGAGATGCATTATTAATATACTTTTCGAAAAACGCTAAGGAATTTTCATTAACTATAGCAGGTTTCTGCTCAACTTCAGTTTTCTTTTTAGCCATTTGAATATAGTAAGGGCCACAAACGGCCATGCGCAAATATAATAAAGCAGATGATATTGCTACAATACCATTGTTAACGCCATGCTAATATTATTGTTTAGTTAATATAAGCTTAACAGGATAAGTTCACCTTTGCGGCGTTAATAAATAAGATCAGTTAAGTAATTTAAAGATCAGTTTGCGCGAGGCAGGCTGATTTTTTCGTTTCAGGAGATGGCCTTTTCCATAATGATATAATCGAAACTGTTCTTATGAACTACCTCGCCGGTTTGCGTAAAGCCAAACTTTTCGTAAAAGCCGGTTGCGCTTAAGCGCGCATTGCACCATAGCCGTGTACCGCCCTCATTTACCGCAAAAGCTGTAACATATTCTAAAAGTTGTGTGCCTACCCCGGTTTTTTGAGCAGATACACTCACCGCAAATTTGCGAAACTGCCAATCGGTACCCCGCTGAAATAACGATACTACAGCCACCTGTTCTTTCTCTGTAAAAGCACTAAAGTGATAACCGTGATTATCCTCTTCCATTGCCATATGATGAAGGTGCTCGCCAGGGTAAAGTATCTCCTTGCGCAATCGCCAGGTAGCTTCGGGCCGGATCTGTTCGATGTGGATCATAGAGTAAAGGTAAAATGTTTTTTGGGAGGGGGGAGACTGTTATTCCATAGGAATGTTTTTCTCTTTGCAATATTGTTCAAAATCTGAATCGTTGCTGAAATAAGTATCACAAAACTCATTTAGTTCCTTTTCTGTAGCCTTAGCATATTTCTCGTTAGCTGTTAACAGTTTTTCTGTTTGCTCAATAAAGCGCTCAAAATCTGGATTGATTTTGCATAGTTTGTCGATGGTCTTAAAATCCAGATCACGATATTTTGGAGTAAAAAGCACTTTACTTTCATATGGATTAGCTTTTAATTCTATTATTCCAATTCCAAATGATTGATTTAATCTTTCCATTTCTTCTGTTAAAGAATCACTAATTTCAAATGCTACTAAATAACCATAGTTTGCCCAGCTTGAATTAGATACCGCTTGAAAAAAAGACCTTTTTAATTCATAATCTGTATTTATTTCTTTTTTAATCTCAAACGAAGAAATCTTAAAAGTATCAACCCGGTTTATTGCTTTTAGAAATGTTTGGCTAATTTTTGTTTGGAGATTTAAAAAACGAATTCCTACCATATCTGGGTGTATCCATTTCTGATGATTATCCTTGCTATTTAAAGATTGTTCATGAAATATGGTCTTAGAATATATCTCAGTATTTTTTAAATAACTGCTTAATAATTTATGAAGATGTCGCTCATCATAACCAATCTTTTTGACTTTTTTAATCTCAGTTTGTATAACTGGATTTGTTAAAGATATAAGATCAAGACTATTTTCATTTTTTGTTAAATAATAGGAATATGTTCCTCCTGTTTGCTTTATCCGTTTTACTCTGCTATCTCCAGTGCGAATAAAATCGCCTAATAATGCAGATACTGTGGCCGGTGGAGTCTTAGCATCTTTAAAATCATAATATTTTTTACTTATGATGTTATCGTGGACGGCAGAGTAATTAGTAATTCCGTTTATATCTTCAAGGCTTTTTAAAATAGCTTCTTTTATAGTCATGTAATAGATTTTAAATATTGTCAATGGTTTAAATCCACCCTACAGCGGTATATTCCCATGCTTTTTCCTCGGGTTATTAACCACTTTGTTCTCCAGCATTTTAAAGGCATGGATAAGCTTGATGCGGGTTTCAGCCGGCTCTATTACCTCATCAATAAAACCACGCTCGGCGGCGCGGTATGGGTTAGCGAAGATCTCGGCATATTGCTGTTCTTTTTCGCGCCATTTGGCTTCCGGGTTTTCGGCGGTGGTGATCTCGCGTTTAAAGATGATCTCGGCAGCGCCTTTGGCACCCATAACGGCAATTTCGGCAGTGGGCCAGGCGTAGTTCATATCGGCACCGATGTGTTTAGAGTTCATTACATCATAGGCGCCGCCATAGGCCTTGCGGGTGATAACGGTAATGCGCGGAACGGTGGCTTCGCAAAAAGCGTAAAGTAATTTAGCGCCGTTAGTGATAATAGCATTCCATTCCTGGTCTGTGCCGGGTAAAAAGCCGGGCACATCTTCAAATACCAGCAGGGGGATGTTAAAGCCATCACAAAAACGTACGAAACGTGCCGCTTTTGTAGATGAGTTAATATCTAACACCCCGGCCAAAAACGCAGGCTGATTAGCAACAATGCCAATGCTGCGACCCGCCAGCCGGGCAAAGCCTACCACAATGTTTTCGGCAAAATCTTTATGTACCTCTAAAAAGGATGTATCATCAATTACCTGTTCAATTACCTCGCGGATATCATAGGGCTGCGAAACGTTTTCGGGCAGCAGGGTGGTTAGCGCAGGGCGGCTTTCGTTACCCGGTTCATAAGGCAGGGCAGGGGCGCGGTCCTCGCAGTTTTGGGGCATGTAGCTCAGCAGCTTTTTAACTTGCTGTATGGCCTCTATTTCGTTGGCGCAAGCAAAATGGGTAACCCCGCTTTTGGTAGCGTGCGTGTTGGCGCCGCCCAGTTCTTCGGAGGTTACTACTTCGTGTGTAACGGTTTTAACTACGTTGGGCCCGGTTACAAACATGTAGCTGGTATGCTCTACCATTAATATAAAATCGGTAATTGCGGGGGAGTATACCGCACCACCCGCGCAAGGGCCCATAATGGCCGAGATTTGGGGGATAACACCGCTGGCCATCGTGTTGCGATAAAAAATATCAGCATAGCCGCCTAAAGATACCACACCTTCCTGGATACGGGCACCGCCCGAGTCGTTAAGACCTACAACGGGTGCGCCGTTCTTCATGGCCAGGTCCATTATCTTGCAGATCTTTTCGGCATGCGTTTCGGAGAGCGAGCCGCCAAAAACGGTAAAATCCTGCGAAAATACATATACCAACCGGCCGTTTACGGTGCCGTAGCCGGTTACTACCCCATCGCCGGGGTACTTTTCCTTCTCCATGCCAAAATCTGTAGAGCGATGCGATACCAGCATGCCAATTTCCTGGAACGAGCCCTCATCCAGTAAAAAATGAAGGCGCTCGCGTGCAGTGAGTTTGCCTTTTTTATGCTGATTTTCCACACGGGCATGGCCGCCCCCTTCGAGCGCTTGCCGGCGCTTTTGCTGCAGTATCTCTAACTTTTTATCCACTATACAGGTTTATTATGGTACAGCGTTAAAATTAGTAATTAAATTGTAAGATTAACTTTCAGTCTGTTTTACTCTACAGATTTTATTATATTTGCGAGGCATGAAAGCAAGGGATTTAAAACTTTCGGTAGTGATTTTGTTTATGAGCATCTTTGTTGCAAAGATGGTTATATCCATTGCCCCTGCTTTTTTATGCCTCGATAATAAAACGGTTAGCGCAGTTATCATGCAGTTAGAGCATGAGTCAAAAACAGAAAAGGAAGATCCTGAGAAGGACGCCTTTAAAGAGAAAAAGGTTTTTGATGAAACTTATCTTCACTTTACGGTTTACAGGCCGTTTATTGTTGAAACCAACGTGCTGCATAACCAGGAGAATTGCCTTTACCAGCAGGTTTATCATCCTGTGGTGCCTACTCCGCCTCCCAACGCATAACTTCTTATTGCCGGTTCATCCGAACCGGTAAAGCTGCCGTACACGTAAAATTTACCTGTGCCTGCCAGAAAAGCATGCTTTGCTGATACCCATGTTACGGGCTTTCTGCAGGCTGCATCATTCTGCAACTTCATTCTAATTTTATTTCAATATGCAAATCAAGCAAGGAGGGATCTCTTCAGAAGATCTTAACCTGAAAAAGTACTTTCTGTCTAAAAATTTAAAGCGGGATCTGCCGGCAAGTCTGGTGGTTTTCCTGGTGGCGCTTCCCTTATGTTTGGGTATTGCGCTGGCATCAGGTGCACCGCTTTTCTCTGGGCTTTTAGCCGGTATTATTGGTGGTGTAGTAGTAGGTACCTTAAGCGGGTCGCAACTTAGTGTTGCCGGTCCTGCAGCGGGTTTAACCGTTATTGTATTAAATGCCATTACCGGCCTGGGCTCATATGAAACATTTTTACTGGCATTAGTAATGGCCGGGGTATTTCAAATGATACTGGGCATTGTTAAGGCAGGTACTATTGCCAATTACTTCCCTTCGCCGGTTATTGAAGGCATGCTTGCAGCTATTGGTATAATATTAATAATGAAGCAGTTTCCGCATGCGGTTGGGTACGATGCCGATTTTGAAGGTGACGAAGGTTTCAGCGAAGGCGCTGCAGGCCACAACACGTTCTCGGGCATTACAAGCGCATTAGGTAAGATTAACTACGGCGCGGTTATCATTAGCCTGGTATCCTTAGCGCTGATGATCTACTGGCCAAAAATTAAAAAAGTAGCCATGGTGCCTGCGCCTTTACTGGTAGTACTGGCAGGTGTTGGCTTAAGTGCTTTATTTGTAGGTACAGAGTTTGCCCTGCAGCCTAAACAAATGGTAAGCATACCAATGGTTAAAAGCAGCAGCGAATTCTTCGCCCTGTTTAAAAGCCCGAATTTTGGTGCCATTGGCAATAAACAAGTTTGGATAACAGCCTTTACTATAGCGGTAGTAGCCAGTTTGGAAACACTGCTGAGTTTAGAAGCTGTTGATAAAATAGATCCTATTAAAAGAATATCGCCGACGAACCGTGAGCTGGTTGCACAGGGGGCTGGCAATTTAGTGAGCGGTTTGCTTGGCGGTTTACCAATGACGGCGGTAATTGTGCGTTCATCTGCTAACGTTAACGCAGGTGCGCGTACCAAGGTGAGCGCCGTTGTACACGGACTGATGCTTTTGGTGTCGTTGTTACTTATCCCCGGCTTAATTAACATGATACCGTTATCTTGCCTGGCGGCAATACTATTAGTAACAGGGTATAAATTAGCGCGTATAGGCTTGTTCACACACATGTGGCATAAGGGGCTCGATCAGTTTATCCCATTTGTGATCACCATTATAGCCGTAGTGTTTACCGATCTGCTGATAGGCGTTGGTATAGGTATGCTAGTAGGGATATTCTATATTTTACGCACCAATATGCGTAACCCGTATTTCTATAACATCACCACAAACGGAAACAAAAAAATCATCACCATTACACTTGCCGAAGAGGTATCGTTCCTGAACAAGGCGGCTATACAGGTAACATTAACCAGCCTGCCAAAGGGAAGTAACGTAATTATCGACGGTTCTAAATCCCGTTTTATTGATTCGGATGTATTGGAGATCATACATAACTATAAGCACAATGCTTACACCAAAGGGATAATTGTTGAATTACTGGAGATTAAAGACAGGTACGATGTACCACCATTAAAAGAATTAGTTTATAAATCCTAAGAAAAATAAATCATCATGTCGACCACAGAAAACAAAAAAGACGGCCTTAACGGCCACAGCAATAAAATTGTAGTAGATGTAACCCAGATAAAACTTGCCCAAAAAGCCAGCTACGATAAGCTGATACAAGGTAACGCTAAATGGGTTGATATGCGCAAGCAGGAAGACCCTGAATTTTTTACAACACTGGCTAAAGGCCAGCACCCGGAAGTATTGTGGATAGGCTGCTCAGACAGCCGCGTACCTGCAAATGAAGTTACCGGTACCAAACCGGGCGAAGTGTTTGTACACCGCAATATTGCCAACGTGGTTGTGCACTCGGATATGAACATGCTGAGCGTATTAGATTACGCCGTAAACGTGCTTAAGGTAAAACATGTTATTGTTGCCGGCCACTACGGTTGCGGTGGTGTTGCTGCAGCGCTTACCAGCAAGCAATTTGGTATTATTGATAATTGGCTGCGCCATATTAAAGATGTTTACCGCCTGCACAGCCAGGAGCTTGACCGTATTACCGACCCAACCGCTAAGGTTAACCGTTTGGTTGAGCTTAACGTTACCGAGCAGGTATACAACCTTTGCAAAACATCTATCATACAAAACGCTTGGATGGAACGTGCCGACCTGCAGGTGCACGGTTGGGTGATTGACCTGGGCAGCGGCCTGGTTAAAGATCTTGGCCTTACCAGCAGCAGCCCGCATAACTTAGGTTACGTATACGAGCTGGATGGTATTGAAGCCCCGGAAGCGCACTAAAATACTCGTTGTGATTTGTTTAAATTGCCCCGTGTTGCTTGTAGCAACCGGGGTTTTTATTTGGTTAAAACCAGTTGCGCTTTATTTACGTTTACTAATTTCAACCCCTATAAAATATGCTTAAAGAATCCAAAGGCAAACGCACCCTCCCCCAAAACCTGATGCTGGCATCCTCAACCGCATTTGTAGCGGGAATAACAGATGTGGTGGGCGTACTTGCTTTTTTAGCCTTCACCTCTAATATTACAGGCCACGTGGCCAGTTTGGCTAAGAATATCGTGGAACAGAATTTCCAATCTATCATTATTTTTGGTTTGTGGCTGTTTATGTTCCTGCTTGGCGCGTTCGTATCTAACTTCGTAGTAAAGTCGTTAGAGCATATCAGCGTTTACCGGGCACATTCGGTACCTATCATTATCGAGATCTTTGTATTACTGTTCATCGCCTTTTACGGTAATAACTTTTACAACGAAACCCAGCACGAACGACAAATAGTTATCGGGGCTTTGTTGTTTGCAATGGGTTTGCAGAATAGTTTGGTATCTAATATCTCTGGCGGGCTCATTAAATCTACCCACCTAACCGGGCTTTTCACAGATTTAGGCAGCGAACTGGCCGATTGGATGCACCCGCGTACCGAAGAAAGCCAGGAGGTTAAGAACAAAATCTATGTAAGGCTAACTATTCTTGCATTTTTTATTTTTGGCGGCTTTATTGGCGGTTACTTTTTTAATGTGTACGAGTTTAAGATGTTTTACTTTGTACCGGTTATTTTGCTTACCATTTTATATTACGACCTTGTGCCTGTAGTTTGGCACCGCATTGCAAGAACAAAACTACCAGAGAAACACAATTTCAAAAAATAAATTAAATATTATGTGTGCTAAAAACTTAATTCACGACACCAGCCATATCTCGTATGAAACCCTGCTGGAAGGTAATAAGCAATTTGTAGCCGATACCTTAAAAATTGATCCTGATTATTTTAATACGCTGGCCAACGGCCAAAAACCGCCTGTTTTGTGGATAGGCTGTGCCGATAGCCGCGTGCCCGCCAACCAGATCACCAATACTAACCCAGGGGAGATCTTCGTGCACCGCAACATTGCCAACATGGTGATCCATACGGATATGAGCATGCTGAGCGTGCTGGATTATGCTGTAAACGTGCTTAAAGTAAAACATGTGATAGTAGTGGGCCATTACGGCTGCGGCGGCGTTATTGCCAGCATGACCAGCAAACAATACGGATTGATTGATAACTGGCTGCGCCATATAAAAGATGTTTACCGTGTGCATGCCAATGAGCTTGATGCTATTGAAGACGAAGGCGCCCGCACCAATCGCCTGGTAGAACTTAACGTTACCGAAAACGCAAACAATCTCTGCAAAACCTCCATTGTACAAAACGCCTGGCAAAACGGGCAGGAACTAAGCGTACACGGCTGGGTTTATGATTTAAGCACCGGTATTATTACCGATATGAAAGTAAGCACCAATAACAACTCCAAAATGGACGAGGTGTTTAGGTTTGAGAAATAGAGGTTAGACTCAAGAGATAAGAATCGAGAGACAAGATGAAACTCTTTAAAAAGATTCAAGAGATAAGAACCAAGAAACAAGATAAAATCCTCTAAAAAGATTCAAGAGACAAGAATCAAGAAACAAGATAAAATCCTCGTTTCGTGGTAAATGAAAAAAGAGCCGGAATTTTTATTCCGGCTCTTTTCAAATAAAGACAATTTCTAATTACTTGTCTCTTGGTTCTTATCTCTTGACTCTAATTAGTGCTCCGGCGTTAAGAACGGATACCTGTAATCCTTTGGAGAATCGAAGGTTTCTTTGATAGTTCTTGGAGATACCCAACGCAGCAGGTTGATCATAGAACCGGCTTTATCGTTTGTACCGCTTCCGCGTGCACCGCCGAATGGCTGCTGGCCTACAACGGCACCTGTTGGTTTATCGTTTACGTAGAAGTTACCTGCAGCGTTGCGCAGCTTGTAAGTAGCATCGGCAATGGCGTAGCGGTCTTGCGATAACACCGCACCTGTTAGGGCATAGATAGATGTTTTATCGATGATGCTCAGCGTTTCGTCCCATTTATCATCTTCGTAAACGTAAATAGTTAACACCGGGCCGAAGAGTTCTTCGCACATGGTGATGTAATATGGGTCCTGCACCTGCAGCACGGTTGGCGCTACAAACCAGCCCTGGCTTTTATCATAGGTACCGCCGGCAATAATTTCTACGCCTTCGTCCTGCTTAGCCTGATCAATATATTTAGCCAGTTTATCAAACGAAACCTCGCTGATAACCGCATTAATAAAGTTCTCAAAATCTTCGGTAGGGCCCATTTTAAAAGTGGCCATCTCGCGTACCATATGCTCCTTTACAGCAGGCCAAAGGCTTGCAGGGATATATGCCCTTGAAGCAGCCGAACATTTCTGCCCCTGGTATTCAAAAGCGCCGCGTAATAAGGCAACGGCTACTGCATCGGCATTTGCGCTTGGATGTGCCAGTACAAAATCTTTACCGCCGGTTTCGCCTACTATGCGCGGGTAAGTTTTGTATTTGTGTATGTTGGTACCAATAGTTTGCCATATGTGCTGGAAAACCTTGGTAGAACCAGTAAAGTGGATCCCTGCAAAATCAGGATGATTAAATATTACATCGCCCACCTCAGGTCCGTCGGCATAGATCAAGTTGATCACACCATCCGGAACGCCGGCTTCTTTAAAAATCTGCATAATTACGTTAGCGGCGTAAACCTGAGTATCGGCAGGTTTCCAAACCACTACGTTACCCATCATGGCAGCAGATGCCGGCAGGTTGCCCGCAATAGCGGTAAAGTTAAACGGCGTAAGTGCAAATACAAACCCCTCTAAAGGGCGTTGCTCTAAACGGTTCCAGATGCCTTTTCCAGATACAGGTGGCTGCTGCTGGTAGATCTCCGTCATGTACTGCACGTTAAAACGCAGGAAATCGATGAACTCGCAGGCAGAATCAATTTCGGCCTGGTAAGCGTTTTTGCTTTGGCCCAGCATGGTAGCCGCGTTTAGTTTGTAACGGTAAGGGCCGGCAACCAGCTCAGCAGCTTTTAAAAATATGGCTGCACGTTGCTCCCATGGCAGGTTTTCCCAATCCGCCTTGGCGGCAAGGGCTGCATCAATAGCAGCTGTTACATGGGTTTTATCGCCGTAGTGGAAAGTACCCAGCAGGTGCTTATGATCATGCGGCGGGCGCAGTTCAACCAGTTTACCGGTGCGCACTTCTTCGCTGCCAATATACATAGGTATATCAACCTGTTGTGCACGGGCCTCATTCAAAGCCGCTTTAAGGGCAGCACGCTCTACACTGCGCGGGCCATAGTTTAAAACCGGCTCGTTTACAGGTGCAGGAACATTAAAAAATCCTTTTAACATAGGTGAATTATTTAAAGCTGCAAAGATAAGAGTAAATGTGCAGATGTGCGAATATGCAGATAGGGGGATTGCTTTTTTTGACGGGAAGGTGATGGGATTGTGTTACCTTTAAATTTTTACAGCTATCACAATGTCAAGAGGAATTACAATTACCAATTATTTATCAAATGGAGATCCGGAAGGGATAATATTCGCCTATATGTCTAATTGGACAGGACAGGCTATTAAGATTCCCAGAAACCTATTTGCTGAGTCTAAAGATATAATTGAATTAAAGCGACCTGGCATTTATTATTTATTGGGTCAGGATTTAGAGAATCCGGATGACAAGCTTGTGTACATAGGTGAGGCAAATAATTTATCAGATAGGATTATTCAGCATTTAAGAGACTCAGATAAATCTTTTGCAGAAACTATCGTATGCTTTAGTTCAAAAGATGAAAACCTTACAGTATCCCATACTAAATATCTGGAGCAAAAAATAATAAATCATATAGGTAAGTTTAGCGAGTTTCGTCTTATTAATAGGAAAGAAGGTTCGCTTGTAAACTTGCCAAGAATGGTTCAGGACGAAATGGACACCTATTTCGATAACATGAAAGTAATCCTTCCCACTTTGGGTTATTCTATATTACACTTAGATACCAAGTTTGATAGCGTTCAATCGATAAAAGCAAATTCTTTTAACTTAAATATTGGCGGGTTTAGAGCATCTGCAAAATTAACTTCTAATGGTATAGAAGTTCTGCAAGGTAGCGACATGAGTATTAATGAAACTCCATCTTTGTCTGGTAGTTATTCAAATTTGCGAAAAACTTTACTTGAAAGGAATGTAGTTTCTCAAGTAAGTAATAAATTAAAGTTTATGGAGAATTATGAATTTTCAAGTCCGTCAACTGCTGCTGCAATAATATTGGGTTATTCAATAAATGGAAGAACGGCTTGGAAAAATCAGCAAGGAAAGACAATAAAGGATTTAGAGGAGGAAAAGATAGGATAATGGCACTCTATACACTTATTGCCTCACCAAAACACACTTATGCAAATAACGCCACATGAACTGCCCGGGAAAGGGTACAAACTATTAGATAAGCTGGAGCATAAAGAGCTTGTACCTTTTGTTGGCGTTTATTTAAATAGGCGTACATTTTATTCGGTGGGATATTTTCTGGTGAATGTGGTAGTGGTAGCTGCCGGTACTTTTTTATTCTCGAGTAAACATGAGGCGAAGGGCTTTAGCTTCCCGGTGGCGTTTGGTTATTTATTTTTAGGCCTGCTGCTTACATTGTTGCTGATACCGCTGCATGAGTTTATCCATGTGATGGCTTACCGCTCGCAGGGGGCTAAGAAAACTTCTTACGATGTTATTTTGAAACAGTTTGTGTTTTTGGCTATAGCCGATAGGTTTGTTGCCAGTAAAAAGGAGTTTGAGATAGTGGCACTGGCGCCATTCGTTATAATTTCCGGCTTATTGGTAGCCGCATTTTTTGTTTTAGGTCAATACTGGCAGTTTACTATTATGGGCACGATTTTAATGCATACCTTATGCTGCGCTGGCGACTTCGGTCTGCTAAGTTACATGCAGCTAAACAAACACAAGCGCCCTGTAACCTACGATGATAAGGCAAGCAAGGTATCTTACTTTTACGGCAAGGAGGAGTTAAACTATCAAAGTTTTTAAAACAGGCCAAACCGTTTCGGCAACTATTTTATAGCCTGCAGCAGATGGGTGCAGGCGGTCCCATAGGTTAAGGTGCTTTTGCCCGGCAACACCCTTGAGCAAAAAAGGCACAAGGGCTGTCTGGTTAGCATCTGCCAGTTTGCGGTAAATCCCGCTAAATTCAATGGCAATGGCCCCGCCCAAAAATTCGGGGATCTCCATACCTAACAGGGCCAGTTTAGCCTGCGGATATTTTGCCTTTACTTTATTGATGATAGTTTGCAGGTTGTTTTGAATAACGGTTGGCGGCACACCACGGCGGATATCGTTAATACCCAATTCCAGCACAAAAACGTCTGTAGGCTGGTTCAGCCAATAGTCAAGCCGTGCAAGGCCGCCGGAGGTGGTATCGCCGCTTAGACCCGCGTTGCTTATGCGGTACTGTAAACCCAGGGCATTGATCTTCTCACCTATCAGCGCCGGGAAAGATTCCGTTGCCGCATTGGCCAGCCCGTAACCTGCTGTTAAACTATCGCCAAAAAATAAAATACGCTGCATGCAGATAAGAACGGCACAAATTGCAGGATGTTTTACGCGAAGTTACATCCGCAAAAACTAATCTCTAACTACCAGTCTCTATTCTCTAAAGTTTGTCCCACAAACCGGGATGGTCGCGGTAATGCGTTATATTTTCGATGATCTCCTGCACTTCGTCGGAAGACAGTTCTTCATGTCCGTCTGCCGTGTAAGTAAATAACTTGCCAGGTTCTTCAAAAGTGATAAAGCCCATGTAGTTAGGGCTTTTCTTTTTCTCCAGCATTAGTTCTTTCTCTTTTAGGCTAATCATCGCCGCATCTTCAAAACCGTAGTCACGATAGATGTTATAGGTGTAAGTAAGCACAGTATGCCCATCCAGGTGCGCTTCGGTGTTTGGAATAACCATAACCGGCAATCTTTCGCCAACTTTAAAAAATATAGGTGTCATGGTTTATATTCAAGATGTGTGTAATTAACAACTCGAAATTTAGATAGTTTCGGTATTTAATAATATAGTTATAATGAATAGAATGCGTATTTTTAAGCATCTAACAATGCCTTATGCAAAAGCTTTCTGATACACTTTTTCTGGTAGTTGAGACATCCGGTAAAAAGCTGCGCCTGGTTATTACCGAGGGGCAAACAGAACTGGCCTGCCGCAAAGAAACGGCCGGTAAACTCAAGCGGTTTCTGATCTCCACCGAAACCAATTTGTTTAAAGGCCGGCTGCAATTGCATAAAAATAACGACACGATTATGATCATACTGAAAGGGGAGATAGCGGGGGCGGTCGCTATCAGCGAATTTGACAACTACCTGCCCTGATTGCTTTACGGTTAAATGCCTATATTGGGGCAACCTTCATCATTGAATCATGAGAACTGCCTCCGCCGAACCTGTTTACTGGTCTACCCCGAGAAAAGTGGCCTGCCGATTTTTCGTAGTGTTTTTTATCCTCTACGTATTTTTCAATCCCAACGGGGTGTTGCCTTATGTAAATATGGCTTACAGGGCATACATCCAGCCCTTTCATAAACTGGCCGTGTGGATGGCGGCTAACATCCTGCATCTTAAAGATCCCATCACCGTATTTACAGGTGGCAGCGGAGATACTACGTATGATTATGTAATGCTGCTATTTGCGGTTGTGCTGGCAGGTATTGGCGCCATTATCTGGTCGGTAGTGGATAGGAGGGCGCGCAACTATAACAACTTGTTTTACTGGCTTACAGTAATTGTGCGCTACTATATGGCCATTACCATGGTTACTTATGGCTCGGTGAAAATTATTAAACTACAGTTTCCCGCGCCGGGGCCAGATAGGCTGATCCAGCCCTTAGGTACCATGTCGCCCATGGGCCTGGCATGGACGTATATGGGTTACTCTACCGGTTTTAACTATTTTACGGGCTTTGCCGAATTGATATGCGGCTTACTCTTGTTCTTCCGTAAAACAGCTACCCTGGGTGCAGTGGTAGGGTTGGTAGTGGCAGGTAATATTATGGCAATAAATTACTGCTTTGATGTACCGGTAAAACTGCTGAGTACCATGCTGGTGGTAATGAGCATTTTCCTGCTGAGTAAGGATGCCATTCGCCTTATTAATTTCTTCTTTCTAAACAAAGTAGCACAGCCGGCAAACCTTACGCCGCATAAGTTTAAAAAGCGCTGGCAAAACATAACGCTATGCGTAATTAAGTATGTGCTGATAGTTTATACACTTGCCCTTACCTTTTATAGTGATGTGCAGGCCATGAGCCAATACGGCGATAAGGCTAAAAAGCCACCTTTGTATGGGCTGTACAACGTAAAAAGCTTTGTGCGTAATAAGGATACTATAGCGCCTCTTACTACGGATAGTACCCGCTGGAACAAAATGACCATTAGTTATGCCGGGGCTGCCCGTATAAAAATGATGAACGACAGCATCAATCGTTATGATTTTAAGATTGATACCATCAGGCATACTATTACTATGAACAGCTATGTTGATACGGTTAACCTGGTGTATTTAAATTATGTAATCCATAAGGATACCCTTTTGCTGAACGGGAAATTTGAAACAGATTCGCTACACATCAAACTTGTAAAATACGATCTGAAGAGGTTTAACCTGCTTAACCGTGGCTTTCACTGGGTTAACGAGTACCCATATAACAGGTAAGGAATAGTAGTTATCCGGCTTTTTGCTGCTCGCTGCGGGAGTTTTTAATTTCCTGCAGTTCCAGTTCATAGGCGCGCATGCGGGCGTGGAGAATATCCACCTCGGTGCGCAGCATCTGAATTTCGGTAATAAGTTTGGCAGACTCAGGCTTGTGGATGTTCTTTTCGCCGGTGCCCAGGATGAGCCACTCGGGAGAGTATTTTAGCTGGAAACAGAGTTTGCGGATAAGGTAATAGCTGATATCCTGCTTTTTGTTGATCACCTTGCTGATGAAGCCCTGGTCTACCCCAATAGCGTTAGCCAGTGCAAGCTGCCCGCCATGCTCCTTTACAATAACCTTAATCCGTTTTACAACTGCGTCGTCCGACATAATCTTCGGGTGCAATTATAACAAAATAGTTGATGGATGGTGGTTCATAGTTCATAAAAAGTTGAAAAGGCACAATTAATGCTTTTTCACTTATGTACCATGAACCACCATCTATCAACCATGAACCAAACTAAATGCTTTTTATCGCTTCACTCAGATCGTAAACAGGTACTGCAATTATTTTGGCAGATATAATACCCTCCGCTGCTGCAGAACGGTAACCGGCCGCACAATGTACCACAATAGGTTTATCCTGCGGGATCTCGCTCAAACGTTCACGCAGTTCCGGCAGGGGGATAGTTAGCGCTTTGTTGAACAGTTTACCCACGTTTATTTCGGCCCAGTTGCGGGCATCCACAATGGTGTAATCCGCTGTGTGGTTTTTAAATTCTTCGAGATTTATTGCCGGGGAAACTTCGGTGGCATTAGGCGGTGTAAGCAATGCCGCTTTTATATTGCGTTCGTAGCCTATTTTGGCTGCTTTTTTAATAGCAATATCCAGTGCCTCGTTGGTAGCTGCTATGAGATAGAACTGCTCATTCGGGCCTATGATTGATCCCAACCATGTTTCAAATTTTTCACCATCCTGCAGGTTAATGCTGCCTTTTATATGGCCCTTGCGGTAGGCTTCGTTGGGGCGGGCATCAATTACCAGCATATCTTTTTCTAATGCGATGTCGCTATCCGCTTTAAAAACACGTTCAATGCTTTCGGCAAGATTTGGTGCGCCGGTTTTATTCAACTCTACATCATAACCAAAGTATTTGGGCATAAAGGGCTGGTCGGCCGTAAGGAGTTGTACAAACTTCAGTTCGTCCATCAGTTGCAGGGCATAGTTTTCGCGCAGCTCTTTACCAATGGTGGTCTGCAGATCGGGGCTCATGCTTTTACCGCATAACGAGCCGGGGCCATGCGCCGGGTAAACCGTAACATCTTTGCCCAGCACCATTAGCCTGTCGCGGGTTGAGTGGTACATCTGTTTGGCCAGTTCTTCTTTTTTAGCGGTAATGTTACCCGCGCTTTCGCGCAGATCGGGTCGGCCTACATCGCCTGCAAAAAGGGTATCGCCGGTGAAGATGGCGCAATCTTTCCCTTTTTCGTCAACAACTAAAATACAGATAGAATCGGGCGAGTGGCCCGGTGTGTTCATCGCCTTTAGCTTTACGTTATTCAATTGAATAACATCGCCATCGTCGAAAGTTTCGTGCGGGTACTCTGCGCCGGCCAGTTTGCTTACATAAATAACCGCGCCGGTAGTTTTGTGGATCTCCAGGTGCGAGCTCACAAAATCTGCATGCGGATGCGTTTCTATCACCCCCGTAATAGTGGCGCTGTGTATTTCGGCAAAATCATAGTAAGGCTGCGGGTCGCGGGCCGGATCGATAACGATCATTCTTGCGTCTCTAATAACAGCATAAGAAGCGTGGGCCAAACCCTTATCGTAAAACTGGTGAACTATCATAGTTATAAGGCGGCAAAGATAGGGTTTGCACGGGAGTGTTGAAAGGTGGAAATGTTGAAGCGGCGTAAAGATTAAGCCATTAAACTAAACAGCAAAGCATCCCGCCTAAGCAGGATGCCTTGTGTAATATGAGTTTAAAAACGGCAGCCAACGCCTATGCCAATTATCCATGGATTAATTTTAACATCGGCGTTGATGTTTTGCAACACAGGTGATAAAGCCGGACTGCCGGCCGGGGTTAGGTTAGATGCATCAACCTTAACATCGGTACTTAGAAACACCTTTTTAACATCAATGTTGAGGAACACTTTTTTGCTGATATCATAATCGATCCCCAACTGTGTGGCAAAGCCAAATTTGTTCTTGTAATCAATACCCTTTACAACCGGGCCTTCATCGGCACTATAAAAAATAGTGTAGTTTAAACCTGCGCCAAGGTATGGTTTAAACGGTGTGCCTGTAGGCAGGTGATATTGCAGCGTTAAGGTTGGCGGCAACAGCCAAACTTTACCCAAGTTTACATCAGCAGATGAAGGGCCGCCAATTGCAGACAGGTTTGATGAGGTAGTACTAACTTTATGCCTGGTGGTAGCCAGTATCAGCTCTGCAGAAAAGTTATTGGCAAAGAAGTAGGTGAAATCTATTTCGGGTACGTAGGAGTTTTTAAGATCGGGCTTGCCGCCGATTACGCCAACGGTGCCGCTTTCCTGCGGAATTACCCCCAGGGCTCGGATGCGGATATTCCATTCGTTTTTGGTTTGTGCTGAACTGTTGAAACCGGCAAGCAGCAATAGGGCGAAGATTATGGTAAATAGCTTTTTCATGATGATTAATGAATTAATTATGAACCAAAAGTATCAGCCTCAGCAGCTAATAAACCTGACTCAAAACATCAATCAAAATGATAGTGATCATAGCTAAACGAATACATTTATGCTTTAATGTATTATATAAAGCCACAGGGTAAATAAACCGGGAAAGTGTAAAAGATTAAGAAAGATACAGGCAGGAAGCCGCTTATTTATTAAACCACTTAATAATTACTGATAGCCTTGAAAGCTTAAGCATTGCTGCCAGGAAACGATTTACAGGAATTGTTTTCATATCCGCGCGGTGTATAATAGATAAACTATTGGTTTATAAAATTATTGTTGCGGGAAGTATATTATTCTTCTGACTGTAAGAAGCTTAGTTGATTTGTGAAGTTTTCCGTTGGATAAAACTGGATGCCTTCTTCCTGTATTTCATAAGGCAAATCCTCAAAAACACCAGCATTATACCAAAAAAGATTATTACTTATTGAGCCAGGACCTTCTGTGTTCATTCCTTTAATAAGAGGTATTAATGTGGTGATAGCGTTGATCACCTGCAGATTTTCAATCGGGTAAATAATTACGCCATGCCTGTGCGGTATGCCAACAAGTGAACCATATGTGCCAATTACCTGCGGGTGTTTATCCAAATCGAAAACTACATTAGGTACAAAAAAGTGATTGCCTTCAATTATCCAAATTTTCAAGTTATTGAAGCTTTCCTGCGAAACATTAATCGGGCAGGCCTCACGTACATTTTTTACTCCCAGTCCGAAAAGTTCATCAATGGATTTATCCCACTTCTCAGCTTGTTCTGGTGTTATGCTCAGAATGTTATCAGGTAGATCGAATACCAATGCGGCATATATATCGCCTGCGAAATCTTTGCCGATGGTGTTTTCTTTACCAACAGTTTCAAAATAACTTTGGTGATACAATCTAACGGCAACATATTGCTTAATTTGCTCAAAATCATGTATTATCTTTTGAAAATCCTTGTCAAATTTATTGCTGCGAACCATGGTATCAAAATGCCGGGAAATTATCTCCTTGTAATTTTGGGGTTCGTCCTGTTTACAAATCTGCGATAGATTTACTAAGCCCAACTGCGTAAAATCAAAATCATTCGGTCCTACTTCAAGATAGCCATCCTCTAACCTGTAAGTTATATTTTGCTTGTAAAAATAGGAATCTATACTTTTAATGAATTTACTGTATTCTGTTTTTGTAAGATAAGATGCCCAACTTGGTACTTCAGGAAGATTTTTGCTGTTTTTGAAAAAAGAGAACATAGAGTATAATAGTTTAATATCTCCGTTGCAAAACTGTTTAGTAATGCAATATATAAATTATTGGTAAAGCTAAATATAGTGACAAACTCTGTATACTTTAAGCCTTAACAATTTGGCGTAAATAGTTATTTTTGCCGGCTATGAATATTGCTAAAACATATTTGCCCAAAGAAGCCGAAGATAAATGGTATAGTTACTGGTTAGAACACAATTTTTTCCGTTCGGTGCCCGATGAGCGCGAGCCATACACCATTGTGATACCCCCGCCAAACGTTACCGGCGTGCTGCATATGGGCCATATGCTTAACAATACCATACAGGATGTACTCATTCGCCGCGCCCGTATGAAGGGTAAAAACGCGTGCTGGGTGCCCGGTACCGACCATGCCAGCATTGCCACCGAAGCCAAAGTTGTTGCCATGCTGAAAGAGCGCGGTATTGATAAAAAAGACCTCACCCGCGAAGAATTTTTAAAATATGCCTGGGAGTGGAAAGAAAAATACGGCGGTATTATATTACAGCAGCTACGTAAGCTTGGCGCAAGCTGCGATTGGGAACGTACAAAGTTCACTATGGATGATGATATGAGCGAAGCGGTAGTAGATTACTTTGTGCGCCTGCATAAAAAAGGCCTTATTTATCGCGGCGTACGCATGGTAAACTGGGACCCGCAAGGCAAAACTGCCGTAAGCGACGAAGAAGTAAACCGTAAAGAAGTTAATCAGAAGCTTTATTATATTAAGTATCAGGTATCAGGTATCAAGTATCAAGAAAATACAGGCAGCCAGGCTAATCAGTCTAACGACTTGATACTTGATACTAAATACGTAACAATAGCTACCACCCGCCCGGAAACTATTATGGCTGATGCGGCGATATGTATTAACCCTAATGATGAGCGATACCTGCACCTGCATGGCAAAAAGGTTTATATCCCGCTGATAGATCGCGAGATCCCAATCATTCTGGATGAATACGTTACCATGGATTTTGGTACAGGCTGCCTTAAGGTTACCCCGGCGCATGATCTGAACGATTATGAGCTTGGCCAGAAACATAATCTGCAGATCATCGATATCCTGAATGATGACGGCACCCTGAATGAGAAAGCGCAGATACTGGTAGGTGAAGACCGCTTTGCTGCCCGTAAGAAAATTGCGGTATTGCTGGAAGAAGTCGGTGCTTTAGCCAAAACTGAGGATTACACTTCGCAGATAGGCGTATCAGAGCGTACAAACGCAGTTATAGAACCAAAGCTTTCTATGCAATGGTTCTGCAAAATGCAGGAGATGGCTAAACCTGCTTTGGAATATGTATTGAATGGCGAGGTGAAACTGATCCCTGAGAAATTCATCAACACCTACCGCCACTGGATGGAGAACGTGCGCGACTGGAATATCAGTCGCCAGTTATGGTGGGGGCAGCGCATCCCGGCTTACTACCTGCCAAACGGCGAGTACGTGGTTGCAAAAACTATTCAAGAAGCCTTAGCGGAAGCACAACTTAAAAATCCTGAATTAACCATTGTCGACCTGCGCCAGGAAGATGACGTGTTGGATACTTGGTTTTCATCGGGCTTGTGGCCTATATCTGTTTTTGATGGCGTGCGTAACCCCGATAATGCTGAGATAAACTATTACTACCCAACTAATGACCTGGTTACCGCTCCGGAAATCCTGTTCTTCTGGGTAGCCAGGATGATTATGGCAGGGGATGAGCTTCGCAAGCAAAAGCCTTTTAGCAACGTTTACCTTACCGGTATTGTAAGGGATAAACTGGGGCGCAAAATGTCAAAATCCTTAGGCAACTCGCCAGATCCGCTGGAATTGATAGAAAAATACGGTGCAGATGGTGTACGTGTTGGTATGCTGCTTTCTTCCCCGGCAGGTAACGACCTGATGTTTGATGAAAAGGACTGCGAACAGGGCCGTAACTTTGCCAACAAGATATGGAACGCATTTAAGCTGATAAAAAGCTGGGAGGTTGACGAGAGCCTGCCGCATAACAATGCTATTGCCATAGAATGGTTTGAGAGCCGCTTTAACCAGGCGCTGGTACAAATAGAAGACGACTTTGCACAATACCGCCTCTCCGAAGCGCTGATGGCCACTTATAAACTGGTTTGGGACGATTATTGCGCCTGGTACCTGGAGATGATCAAACCTGCTTATAAACAGGGCGTGGAGAAACAAAGTATAGATAAAGAAACTTATCTCCGTACAGTTAGCTTTTTTGAGAATATACTGAAAGTTTTGCATCCGTTTATGCCGTTCCTTACCGAGGAGCTCTGGCATGATGAGTTGTTTGGCGAAAGGGCTGAATTAGATTGCTGTATTGTGGCGCAAATGCCTGCAAACGGGCAAGTAAATACCCAATTAATTGCCGAGGTAGAAATTATTCAACAACTGATAGCCCAGGTTCGTAACGTTAGGAATAATAAGGGCTTATCGCCAAAAGAGGCGTTGCCGGTAGCTGTAAAGGCAAATTCGGCTATTGATTATGAAACCTACGAGCCTATAATTAAACAATTGGGGAATATCAGCGAGTTAAGTAAGGTTAATGATATAGTGAATGGCGCCGTAAACTTTATTGCCGGTACCGATGAGTTCTATATCACCCTTAATATTGAGATAGATGTTGAAGCGGAGAAAGCCAGGTTAGAAAAAGAAAGAGAATACCTTATTGGCTTCCTTAAATCGGTAAATACAAAATTAAGCAACGAGCGCTTTATGGCTAACGCCAAACCCGAAGTTATTGAGAACGAGTTGAAAAAGAAAGCCGACGCAGAAGCAAGGTTGAAAATTGTAGAAGATAATTTGAAAGGATTGGCAGGCTAATTGCAACGTTATTAATAATATTTATAACTTTTATGTAAAATATTGGTTAATTTATACCGCCAATATTATAAACCACATACAAGTAAACTAAAGCCTGTAAAGTATTAAAGTGAATTTTTTCAATTTCTCAATTAATAAAATACTTTCCAAAGATCTTTCGATCCTCGATCAGGCTCGCATACGTTTACTTTATTATGGTTTTGTACTGGTTTTTTTAGCCTTGGGTGCCATGTTCCTCAGTGTTTACCTGCAGGGGCTGCCTATACTTTCTACCACATCGCTTATTTTAATGGCCTGCATTGCGGGCCTCTTTAAATACCTTACTTTTAAGCCAAACTGGCTCAGTATATCGCATATATTGCTGGTGATAGGTACCCTGGTAAACCTATCTACCGTGTTTGTAATTATGCAAGATGTTAACATTATTGTTATACAGGTTATCATCCTCATTATCGTATTCAGCTTTTATATGCTGGGGCTCAATTGGGGCATGTTTTATTCGCTGCTTAACCTGTTGCCGGTACTGTTGTTTCTGGTAATGGTTTATGATCATAACTACTTCATTGATTTTAAGCCCGAGCGGATAGATCAGGCTACTATTATTATAGGCGTCTTCGCCAATTTTATCCTTATTATATTTATTCACAGCCATTTTTATACCGCATTTTTAAGCAACATAAAGCAGCTTAAAGATACCAGCGAAGAGCAGGCCGCGCTTAATATTAAGTTTGAGAAAGCAATAGAAAAGGCCGAGAAATCATCGCAGGTGCAGTCGGAGTTTTTGTCTACCATGTCGCACGAGATCCGTACGCCGCTTAATGCGGTTATAGGCATGAGCAATTTGCTGATGATGAATAACCCGCGGGCAGACCAGGGCGAGAACCTGGAGATCCTGAAATTTTCTGCAAACAACCTGCTAGCTATTGTAAATGATGTGCTCGATTTTAACAAGATAGAATCGGGCAAGGTGGTGTTCGAGAAGATCAAGTTTAACCTGGTAGATCTGCTGCACAATATCTGCGGCGGTCAAATTATTAAAGCCGAAGAAAAAGGTTTATTATTTAAGCTGGATATCGATAGCGCACTGCGCCGTAAAGTAATCTTTGGCGACCCCACCCGTTTAACCCAAATCATTTTTAACCTTACCAGCAACGCCATAAAGTTTACATCCCAGGGGAGCATTGGCGTAAGGGTAACCTGCCTGGAAGACCGGCACAACAACATTACCGTAAGCTTTTCGGTAAAAGATACCGGTATAGGAATTAAGAAAGAAAACCTCGAAAGCATATTTGAGCCCTTCACCCAGGAATCAATTACCACTACCCGCCAATATGGTGGTACTGGTTTAGGTTTGGCCATCGTAAAGCGCTTGTTAGAATTACAGGGCCTACAAATGCATGTTTACAGTGTGGTAGGGCAGGGCTCTGAGTTTTCGTTTAACATGGAGTTCCCGGTATCTACCGAGGCATTGGCTCCGCCGGCTCAAAAGCAACAGCTGGCGCAGTCTGCAACTACGGATATCGATACATCAGATGCATCCGGCCTGCGTGTGCTCATTGCAGAAGATAACCCGGTGAACGTTATGCTGATGAAAAAGCTCTTCTCTAAATGGAAGATAATACCTACCATTGCCGAAAACGGCGAGCGTGCGGTAGAAATTATGCAGTACGGTAACTTTGATATTATACTGATGGACCTGCAGATGCCGATAATGAATGGTTTTGATGCCTCTATCGAGATCCGCAAGATGCCCGACCCGGCCAAGGCCAATATCCCTATTATCGCTTTAACTGCCTCGGCCTTGTTTGATATTAAAGAGCAGGTGGTAAACGCCGGCATGAATGATTACGTTGCCAAACCATTCAAACCCGATGAACTGATGGAGAAGATCCAGAACCTGGTGGCTAAAGCGGTTTAACCTACAATTCCCGGTAAGAGGGAAGTTCCTCTATAAATTTATAAGTTTCATTTTTAAAGTCGATGCCGCAGTAGTAATGCTGCAAACCATTGCTCACGGCTAGTAATTGTACTTTATGCACCATGTTATACCGCGCGGCCTGGTCAAAGGTGGCCTGGGTAATGGCTACAGACGGCGCCTTGCATTCTACCAGTAAGATCTTTTCTCCGGATGAATTAAATACTACAATATCGGTGCGCTTAGCCATGCCATGCAGTTTAAGGCCGCCCTCCAGCTTAATAAGCGATTTAGGGTAATGTTTGTGATGTATAAGATACTGCACAAAATGCTGGCGCACCCACTCCTCGGGCGTTATGATGATGTTCTTTTTCCGCAGTTCATCAAATATGGTGAGCACCCCGTTAGTATCAGTTAACTTAAAAGGGTGGGGTGGTAAGTTGAGCGGGAGCAGCAAGTTCATTATTAAGTCAAAAGTAAAAAGTAAAAGGTAAAAAGTAATGGTTGTGGAAAGATAAACCGCCTGTACACCCTGTTTTTACTTTTTACTTTTTACTTTTGACTTACCCATATGACTGCTCCCGAAATTATAAAAGATCTTAAGAACCGTAAGTTTAAACCGCTGTACCTGCTGCACGGCGAGGAACCTTATTTTATAGATCTGGTGAGCAATTACATAGAACACAAGCTGCTGAGCGATGCCGAGAAAGGGTTTAACCAAACCATCCTCTACGGTAAGGATACTGATATTATGACAGCCATTAACGCTGCCAAACGCTACCCCATGATGAGCGACTACCAGGTAGTAATGGTAAAAGAAGCCCAGGATATGAAATGGGGACGCGAAGATGACGACAAGAAAGGCATCAACCCCCTACTGGCTTACCTGGAGAACCCGCTGCCAAGCACCATACTGGTGTTTTGCTATAAGTACGGCAAGTTTGATAAGCGTAAGAAAACCTACAAGGCTATTGATAAGCATGGGCTGATATTTGAATCGGCCACGTTATATGATAACAAGATTCCGGCATGGATAGAGGGCTATATTGCCGATAAGAAGTACAAGATCAGCGGACAAGCGTCGGCTATGCTTTCCGAATACCTGGGTAACGATCTTTCTAAAATAGCCAACGAACTTGATAAGCTGATGCTCAACATCAGCCAGGGCGAAGAGATCACGCTGAAGCAGATCCATGATAATATCGGCATCAGCAAAGAATACAATGTGTTCGAGCTGCAATCGGCCCTGGTTAAAAAGGATGCGTACAAAGTAAACCAAATTGTAAACTATTTTGAAGCCAACCCCAAAGCCAACCCTATTGTACTGGTGCTGGGTAACCTCAATAACTTTTTCAGCAAGGTGCTAGCTTATCATTACGTTAAAGATAAATCCCCGCAAAACCTGGCAAGGGAGTTGGGGGTTAGTCCGTATTTTTTGAAGGATTACGAGCAGGCTGCACGGGGCTACGCTTTGGGCAAAGTATTCCAGGTGATAAGCTACCTGCGCGAATATGATCTTAAAAGTAAAGGGGTAGAATCAAATACCGACCATGGCGGACTAATGAAGGAGTTGATGTTTAAGATCTTGCATTAAATATCCGTTAAAAAGAAAACTTCCCGCCATCTGCCAGTTTTTTTACAATGGCATTTTTATCATCTTTGCCCAATAGTTAGTACAAAAGAATGAATCATTGGCTCGTAAAATCAGAACCGTTTAAATATAGCTGGGAGAAATTTAACCAGGAAGGCCGCACCTTTTGGGATGGCGTACGCAACTACCAGGCACGTAATAATTTGCGCCTGATGGAAGTTGGCGACCTGGTATTGTGGTATCACAGTAACGAAGGTAAAGAGATTGTAGGTATTGCCCGTGTAGTTAAAACCGCCTACCAGGACCCAACAACCGAAGATACTAACTGGGTAGTGGTTGATCTTGAACCCGTAGAAAGCCTTAAGCGCCCCGTAACCCTCGAAGAAATTAAAAAAGACGAGCGCCTGAAAGATATCGGCCTGGTAAGGCAGGGCCGCTTATCGGTTATGGGTGTAAAGCGCGAAGAGTTTGACAGGATACTGGAATTGGCAAGTAACTAAGCAGGTACTTGCGTGGTTATTTGCCAAAGAAATTAGAGATATCAAAATATAAATCCATTTTCAAATCATCCGACGTGGTGATATGAATAATATCAAAAGGTTTTTTATCGTGATAAACAAGAGCTTGTCCGCGTGATTTGTAACCCGGATATTGTGCTTTAATCCAGGCATATTCGGCATCAATCCCTTGCCGTTCATGGTTTTCTGTGATCACTACAGCGGTTGCAAACGATTTGCCATCTTGTACCTGTGCTGTTGTGGTTAGTTTCCGGCTTGTAGAACAAGCCGCGAAAAATAGGGTGATCAGTAAAATAAGCGTGTATAATCTTTTCATGCTAAGAAATTTAGGCTCTATAAATTTAATAATTTTTTATAGATACCCAAGTTCTCATCATCAAAGCAAATAAATATTACTTCCTCCAGGTCTTCGTTCTCCTGTAAAAAGGCGTTAACGCTTTCTACAGCTATTTCGGCCGCCCGCTGTTTGGGGAAACGGTAAACGCCGGTGCTGATATTAGGGAACGCGATAGTTTTAATTTGATTCTCAATAGCTATTTTTAAACTGTTTCGGTAGCAGTTGGCCAGTAGTTTTTCTTCATCTCGCTTGCCGTTGTTCCAAACCGGGCCAACCGTATGGATAACATATTTAGCAGGCAGCCTACCTCCGGTGGTAATCACTGCTTCGCCGGTTTTGCAGCCGCCCTGCCGGTTCACAATTTTAATGCACTCTTCTAAGATCGCCTTGCCACCAGCCCGGTGAATAGCGCCATCAACACCGCCGCCGCCCATCAGGCTGCTGTTAGCCGCGTTTACAATAGCATCAACGTGCAGTTTGGTAATATCGCCTTGCTGGAGTTTAATACGGTTATTCATTCCTTAATAACTATTAGTAACGCGGAGATGTTTTGAACAGGAATAAGACGGCGTATTTATTTATCTGCAGCGAAGAATAGGGCTTTTAGCTCGGTCGCGTCATCAGGTTTCATTCTTCCGCCCAATACCAGCCTGAGCTGCCTGCGGCGAAGCGCTCCATCATACAGTTCAACTTCGGCAGCGGTTTCTGGCAGCAGGGCCGGTACCGGTATGGTTTTGCCATCCTGATCGAGTGCTACAAAGGTGTAATAAGCCTCGTTACTTTTTTTGCGGGTGCCTGATGGGATATTTTCGGCGTATACATCCATCCGCACTTCTACCGAGGTGTTGAATGCGCGGGTTACTTTGGCTTCAATCGTGATCACATCGCCCAGCTTTATAGGGTGATGAAAAGATACGTTATCTACCGATGCGGTTACCACCACGCGGTTGCAATGCTTCTGCGCCGATATAGCGGCAGCAATATCCATCCAGTGCAGCAGGCGGCCCCCCATTAGGTTATTAAAGGTGTTGGTATCGTTGGGTAATACCAACTCGTTCATAATGGTGAATGATTCCTTGGGCGCTTTTCCTGTCATGCTGCAAAGATAGCTTTTAAGCGGAAATTTGCGTGGTTGTATTTGTGGCAGATACCGCAGAAACAGAACAGGATAGGGGGAAATGCGATACTTCGTGTCTTAACGAACTATTGCCTTGCTGTATTCAGCATGGTGTAACCCGCCAGTTCTTCCCAGCGTGCGCCGGGCGGGCGATAATAAACCAATAACTGATACTCGTTTTCCGTTTCAAAGTAATTACCTTCTAAAGCTGTATCATCAGGCTTTTTGGTGGCGTTGCTTACCCAAACATAGGCATAATCATAAACACCCTGTTTCAGCAGCAGATTGGTGTAATATCTGCCACGGTCATCATATTGCAGGCGGCTGTTCTCATCCAGCTTATAATCATTAAACTGGCCTACAATGTAAGGTGTGCCCTCGTTAGCCTGCTTATTAGCAGCCAGGCTAAAGTACATATGCGCGTAATCGGCATCGGTGCGGCTATCGCGGCCATCCTGGTTAATGATGTAAAACTTGCCATCATTATCATACAGCAAAGTGTAATTAGGCAGGTTACGGTTAGGGTCGCCAAGCAACACTACGGTATTAGCGGTATCGCGATAAATTTTAGAGATCCGTTCGGAATTTAGTTTGAGCGACCGGGTATCAAAATGCCTGAATTCGTTGCGCCCGGCAAAATCATTAATGTTAACATCGTTATAAACCAGCTGCGTACCGCGGATGTAGGTTGGCGTGTTGTTCATGATGCCGGTTTCGGGTCGGGCATTTTGCATTGCAAAAACGCGGAGATCGCGGTTGGGGTTTTGCACGTTTAAGCCACCATATTCTACCGTAAAGTTGAGCTTTTGATTGGTGCGCCTTGTAGCCACGTTGTTGGATGAGATGATATTAGCCGATATGGATACCCTTTTGTTCACCACGTACATACGGCGGGTAAGAATCATGCGGTTTTGGTCGCCATCTTCGTAAACCTTCAGCACATAATTGCCGGATAGCTTTGGGGCGATGTTGCGATTGGGCAGTTTAATTTCGTAATGCGTATATTTTTGGAAGGTAGCAGATGAGTAGGTATAATCAAAAATACGGTCGTCGGTAAAACTTTGCAGGTATTCGGCAGGAGAAAGGCGGGAGGAGTTCCAGTTGGCATCGCAATGCTCAATGGTATAATAAATGGTGCGGCTGCCGCCCTTCAAATCGTCAAACCCTAAAACCACCTGTTCGTCGCTATTTAAAGCAATCAATGGGAAAGCCGCAGCTTGTTTATCTACCTTGTAAAACTCAACGCTTTTAATCTCCGGGCGAAAAACGTTATTGGTATAGGGCGCCTGGGCGAGAACCTTAGCAGTTATCAGTATAAAAAGCAGAATGAATAATCTCTTCATAGCTCCGTTTTAAAATGGATTGCAATGTACCTTATTTTTCAATCTGTTCATCGGGCACTTGCATTCTTAACAAATAAATAAGTCTTATGGTGAATGCTAAAAACGGTATTCCGGTAAAGAAGGTAAACTGTGTTAAGCCATCGGAAAATAAGTTATGACATAGAAAAGCAAATCCAAATAGTAGTATGCCAAGTGAAATATGCCTTAACCGGTGTGATTCTCTTCCGGTAGATACTAAGAGCATAAATTGACCGGCCAGCGAAACCAAAGCCGCAACGTTAAGTGAAGCGTTGTAACTACAACCAAAGCCAAAACAAAAGTTTTCACCATGTATATCACCTGATATTAAAGTAAATAATTCCCAAAAAATAAAAGGAGCAACAGCATGCCCGGCACCAATCATCATTAAACAATTAGCTATAATAATCCAATAAGTAAGTATTTTGAATTTGTAAGGCATAAATTAGGAGCTAAAACTAATAAAATTAAGGTGATGACTATAATGGTTGTCTCCCTGTCGTGCATGCTTGCCTTGTATGCCGGTTTATGGCAGTTTGTAAGGGTAGACTCTTACCAATTTAATCAGTTAAGTATAGACCACTTGACCGGGCAGTTAACAAAAAAGTCCTCCCGCACCCGGGAAGACTTTTATTTTATTGAAGATTTTTTACCATTACGCTTCCAGCTCCATTATCTGTTCGGCCAGGGCTTCCCACTTTTGCTGTAGCGCACCCAGCTCAAGTTTTTTAAGCTGGTAGTTGTTGTTAACCTGCTTCATTTTATCCGCCTGGTTAAATATGCTGTTATCGGCTAATTTGGCTTCCATTGCCTTAACTTCTTTTTCAATAGAAGCAATATTATCTTCCATCTTAGCCAGATCTTGGTTAAGCTTTTTTAACTGCTGGTGTTTGTTGTCGCCGGTTTGGGTTTGTTTAACCGGTGCTGTTTCTTTTTTCTCTTCCTTTTTAGGCTGAGGTGCAGGCACTGCGGTTTTTGGTTCCAACTTGCGTTTGGCGTTCCATTCGTCGTACTCGGCGTAGGTGCCAGGGTATTGTTTTATTTTTTGATCTTCTATGAACCAGATCTTATTGGCAACGTTATCCAGGAAGTACCTGTCGTGCGATACCACAATAACAGTACCTTCGTACTGTTGCAATGCCTGGATGAGAATATTAACTGAAGCCATATCCAGGTGGTTGGTAGGCTCATCCAGTACCAGGAAGTTGGCATCGGCAGTTAACGCTTTTGCAAGCGCCACACGTGATTTTTCACCACCCGATAGTACCTTGATCTTTTTGAATACATCATCACCGGTGAACAGGAACGAACCTAATATCGATCGCAACTCTGTATCGGTATGTTTCGGGGCGAACGACTGCATCTCCTGTAAGATCTGATGCTCCAGGTGTAACGACTCTAACTGGTGCTGCGCAAAAAATGTTTGGCTTACGTTATGGCCGGTTTGGGCAGTGCCCTGGTATTCTGTATCTGCGCCGGCTACAATACGCAGCAAGGTTGATTTACCTTTACCGTTGGCACCAATCAAAGCAATTTTATCGCCTTTTTCGATGATCGCCTCAGCATCATCTAAAATATCAATGGTTGGATATTTTTTGGTGATATGCTCCATCGTAACCACATGGCGGCCCGATTGCTTGCTGAAACGGAAACTGAAGTTAACTTCCGGGTTATCATCATCTACATCATCAACACGCTCCATTTTATCCAGCATTTTAATGCGCGATTGCGCCATTTTTGCCTTGGAAGCTTTGGCACGGAAACGCTCAATTAAGCGCTCCTCCTGTTTTATTTTTGATTGCTGGTTTTTAAACTCGCCACGCTGTATCTCGGAACGTAAAGCTTTTTCTTCGAGGTAAAAAGTATAGTTACCCGCATAAACGTTCAACTTGCCCTTGCGCGATTCTACCGTGCGGTTAATAACTTTATCTAAAAACCACCTATCGTGAGATACGATAATGATAGCGCCGTTAAACGCTTTCAGGTAATCTTCCAGCCATTGAATGGAAGGTAAGTCAAGGTGGTTGGTAGGCTCATCCAGCAGCAGGATGTCTGGTGCCTGTAACAGGATCTTGGCCAGCATTACACGCATGCGCCATCCTCCGGAGAAAGTGCTTAACTTACGCTCACATTCAGCTTCAGTAAAACCTAAGCCGGCTAAAATTTCGTGCGCTTTGTATTCTATGTTGTAACCGTCCAGCAGTTCAAACTCGTGCTGTTTATCGCTAAGCTTATGTAAAAGGTCTTCGGTGTAATCTGTTTCCAGCTTCTTTAGCAGAACTTCAATCTCATCGTGCAGCTGGTTTTGGCGCTCAAAAGCTTCCATTGCCACGTGCACAATATTTTTATCTGATGAGTAGGAGAGCAGATCCTGGTTAAGGTAACCCATAGTAAGGTCCTTAGCCATACTTATAGTACCAGATGTAGGCTTATAATCGCCCACGATGATCTTTAAAAGGGTAGTTTTACCGGTACCGTTGGCGCCAATAAGGCCAATCTTTTCTCCCGGTTTTATATGCCAGTTAGCTTCATCATACAGCGCCCGCGCACCAATCTCAAACGTAAGGTTATTTATAGCGATCATTTGGCGCAAAGATACGCTTTTGCGGCGAAACGATAAAGGTTCAGATTAAAGGTAATAACGAATATCAAATTCCGAATGTAAAATAATGAAGTAAGGTTAAAGGATTGACGATTCCTTACTTCAGTATTTAAAATTCAGCATTAGATATTCGTTATTTTACAGCTTCGCAATTATCCTTTCACTGTTTCCATCCAGCCTTCGGCCATAAGTTTGGCGCCGGCTATGCTGGGGTGTACGCCGTCTGTGGTCCAGTAGCTGCCGGGGGCAACTTCCAGTGCTTTATCAAATATGCTTTGGTAAGGAATAAACGGTGCATTATACTGCGTAGCAATATCGCGGGCTGCCTGGCGGTAAGCATCAAAAGCCGGGTACCATTTATCATCTACAGCCTTTACGCCTTTCACAGCGAAGGGTTCGCCTATTACCAGTTTTACTCCGGGCAATGCCTGTTGGGTGCGTTCTATCAGTTTTTTATAGTCGGTTATATAGGTTTCAATAGTGCCTTTGTAACCGCCGCCAAGGGTGTGCCAAAAATCATTCACACCAATATGGATGCTTACTAAGGTTGGTTTAAGGGCAATGCAATCGGTATCCCATCTTTCGGCCAGTTGGTAAACTTTGTTGCCGCTGATGCCTTTGTTGTACATCTGTAGGTTTTTCTTTGGATATTTAACCAACAAGCCACCCACCGTGTGGATAACATAGCCATTGCCAAGCGAACTTGGGTTGTTGGCTTCCGTTTTATTTTTATCACGGCCCCAGTCGGTGATGGAATCTCCCTGGAAAAGAATAATATCATTATCGTTCAGTGTAACTTTTTTACCGGCCGAATTACCCACCGCGGCAGATACAATTTGCGGTATGGTTAAAGTGGCAACGGTGCCTATAGCGGCGTTTCTTAAAAAGTTACGGCGGGAGTTTTGTAGAAAGTTCTTCATAGTTATTGGGCAGCAATGTATTTACTGGTGTGCCTAAAATACAATATTCTTCAGGATGTTAAACCTTAAATATTAAAAACGGTAAATTCGCGGCATGTATCAATTGCTTAAACCCCTGCTATTTCAGTTCGACCCGGAGAACGTGCATTATTTTGTAACCCGTAATTTAAAACGCTTTACCAAAATGCCGGGTGGTACCGCGCTAAGCAAAGCCGTTTGGGGACTGGATGATAGCCGTTTACAGAAAGAGGTGTTCGGTTTGAAATTTAAGAATCCCGTAGGTTTGGCAGCAGGTTTTGATAAAAATGCCGAGCTGATAGCCGAAATGGGCGCGCTGGGTTTTGGCTTTGTAGAAGTTGGTACTGTAACCCCCTTGCCGCAGCCGGGTAACCCTAAGCCAAGGATGTTTCGCCTGCCGGAGGATAACGCGTTGATCAACCGCATGGGTTTTAATAATTTAGGGGTGGATGTGGCAGCTGAGCGCATAGCTGCTTATCGTAAAAGTTTGAAGCCCGGTGAAACAGCTTTAATTGTAGGCGGCAACATTGGCAAGAACAAAGTTACACCAAATGAAGACGCGGTGAGCGACTATAACAAATGTTTTGACAGGCTGTTTAATGTGGTTGATTATTTTGTGGTGAACGTAAGTTCTCCCAATACCCCCGGCCTGCGCGAATTGCAGGAGAAAGAACCACTGATGCATATCCTGAATACCCTTCAACAACGCAATAGCAAAAATGGTATCAGCCGGCCTATCCTGTTGAAAATAGCGCCCGATCTTACCGATTCGCAACTGGATGATATTGCTGATATTGTAAAACAAACCGGTATTGCAGGTATTATTGCCACTAATACTACCATCAGCAGGGAAGGATTAACGGCTAAATTTAAAGGGGAAATGGGCGGCCTAAGCGGCAAACCTTTAACCAAACGCTCCACAGAAGTAATAGCTTATCTGCATAAAGTATCGGGCGGTTCGTTCCCTATAATTGGCGTGGGCGGCATTCATTCAGCGGAAGACGCTTTAGAGAAAATACAGGCAGGTGCATCCTTAGTTCAGCTTTACACTGGTTTTATATACGAAGGGCCGGGATTAATCAAAAGAATCAATAAGAAGATATTGGGATAGTTAGATATTGTACTCGTACGGATCTACAACAGTCAGACCTTCAATATTTCTAAAATCCCGGATATTGCGACTAAGCAGCGTGAAGTTATTAACCATAGCAGTTGCAGCTATAATAGCATCTGGTAATTTGATTTTTTTGACTTTTCGAAGTTCTATCGTTTGCTGAGCAACTACATCGGAAATGCCAAGTGTGTTTGCTAAATCTAAGAATTCATTTAGATTTTTTGTTGCAGAAGAATGCCCTAAAACTTCAATCCGGTTTATAATTGAAACATTAAACCCATCATTATCTATAATACCAACTACGAAATTATGTGCTGCCACTGGTAATAAACCACTGGTAAATTCAAGTATGATATTAGTGTCTATTAAATACTTCTGTCCCACTCGTTGCGGCTTTGTTCAATATCCTTTAACATTTGGCGAGCGGTCTCTTTGTCAAGCGTACCTGCATAATCTGAAGGCTTCCTTTTAGGTAAAGATTTTGGTTTTGCTAATTCCTGAAGATCTTCATGACGCGCTGTAATTTCATTCCACTCATTAATTGGAATAACAACAGCAGTGTGGTTACCTGCATCATCCGAGATATATTGTAATGCCATTGTTTAATTATTTATATAGTAAATTTACACAAATAAATTTAACGCTGATTATTGCATTTTATTAGTAACCCCCAAAACCTCCAATATAGCCTTAGCTTTTAGCAGGCATTCCTCATATTCCTTTTCGGCATCGGCATGGTAAGTGATGGCGCTACCTACATGGAAGGACAGATACTTCTTAACCGAGTTATACAGCACTGTGCGGATTACTACGTTGAAATCAAAATCTTCGTCCGGACTAAAATAACCCACTGCACCGGAGTACACACCTCGTTTGGTGCGTTCGTATTGTTCCATTAGCTGCATAGCGCTTATTTTGGGTGCACCCGTCATACTGCCCATGGGGAAGGTGTTTTTAATGGCTTCCACTGCGGTAATATCCTCCCTCATTTCGCATACCACAGTGGAAATCATCTGGTGTACCTGTTCAAAACTATGTATGCCGAAGAGCTCTTCTGTTTTTACCGTGCCGGGTTTTGCCGAGCGGGTAAGATCGTTCCTTACGAGGTCTACCACCATTACATTCTCCTGTAATTCTTTGGGCTGATTACGCAGTTGCTGTTTTACTGCCTCGTCCGCTACTTTATTTTTGTGCCTTTTTGCTGTGCCTTTTATAGGCTGCGAGATTAGTTTACTGCCGCGCTTCGCCAAAAAACGTTCGGGTGAAGCGCCTATAATATAATTGCCATCCCACTTAAAATAAGTGGCAAACGGGTTAGGGGAAAGGCTGTTTAAACTTCCGAAAATAACTTCCGGTTGGATGCTCGCGTTCTCCGCAAAAAACTCCTGGCAAAAATTGGTTACGTAAATATCGCCGCGGTTGATGTGGGCTTTGATGCTATCAACGGCTTCAACATATTCGGCTTGACTAAAACGGGATTGGAGATTAACCGACGGGGTACTTTTGCCTCTTGAGAGTTCGAGTCTCTCTATGATCATGAAAACTTCCTGTGCATGCTCCGCAACAATCTCAACTGTATTTCCCTTTATGCTGATAATAATCTCCGGCGCAAAAAAATAAAGATCGGGAAAGCTCAACCCATCTACATTTTGTGATGAAATTTTCTCTACTTCATTTTTTAAATCGTAGCCAAAAAAGCCGGTGATGTACCCTGGGTTTTTCTCTCTGAAACCGGCCAGTTGTTCAAAAGCGTTGCCCGTGTTTGCTGTTATCTCGTCTTTAGCACCCATGGCAATAAGGGTGTCAAACTTGCCGTATGGGTCGGTAAAGTTGTTACTATCGAGGTAGCAAAGCGTGTGGAACGAATTTGCCCAGGCAAGGGCTTTTTGTTTAAAAAGTTGTACGTTGGTTACCTCAAATATCACGCTGTAAAGATAATCAACCCAAAAACAAAAGGCCCCGGTTTTAACGGAGCCTTGTAAGTTTATTATAATTCCAGTTAAATGCCTGAAAAGAAAATTTAGTGCAGTACTAAAGTTTGTTTTCTATCCGGCCCTACAGATAACCATTTTACCGGTACGCCCAATTCGGTTTCCAGGTAATCAATATAGTTTTGCAGTTTTTCCGGGATCTCGTTGAGTTCGGTAATGCCGGTAAGGTCTTCGTTCCAGCCGTCAATTTCTTTCAGAACCGGGTGCGCGTCAACCGAGCAAATATCATAAGGCATGTAATCAATCTGCTCGCCTAAATAATTGTAGTGCGTGCAGGCGTAGATCTTATCAAAACCGCTTAAAACATCGGCCTTGGTCATTACCAGTTGGGTAACACCGTTCAGCATAATGGCGTATTTCAACGCAGGAAGATCAATCCAGCCGGTGCGGCGCGGGCGACCGGTTGTAGCGCCAAATTCGTGACCGATGCGGCGCAGTTCTTCCCCGGTTTCATCGTTCAGTTCGGTAGGGAAGGGGCCGCCGCCAACACGCGTGCAATAAGCTTTAAAGATGCCAATTACATCGCCAATTTGGCTTGGGGCAATACCTAAACCGGTACAGGCGCCTGCAGCGGTAGTATTTGATGAAGTTACAAACGGGTACGAACCGAAGTCGATATCCAGCATGGCACCTTGTGCACCTTCTGCCAAAACCTTTTTACCTTCTTTAATATAGTTGTTCACCAGGTGTTCGCTATCAACCAGCGGGAATTGTTTGATCAATTCAACGGCTTCAAAGAACAGAGCTTCGCGCTCGCTGAAATCAGCTACTTCGCCGTACATGGCCTGCAGCATAGAGGTGTGTTTATCAACCAGTTTCTGGTAGCGTTCTTTAAAGTCGGGCAGGGTGATATCGCCAATACGTAAACCATTACGGCCGGTTTTATCCATATAAGTTGGGCCGATACCTTTTAAGGTTGAACCAATTTTGCCATCGCCCATTTTCTTTTCAGAAGCGGCATCAAGCAGCTGATGGGTGGGTAAGATCAGATGCGCCTTTTTAGCGATCATCAGGTTCTTTTTAGCCAGCAGATCGTGGCCGGAATCTTTCAGTTTATCAAGCTCTTTTTTAAGCGTAATAGGGTCGATAACCACGCCGTTACCAATAAGGTTCATGGTGTTATCGAAAAATATGCCCGAAGGGATAGTGTTCAGTACAAATTTTTTGCCTTCAAACTCCAGGGTGTGGCCGGCATTTGGCCCGCCCTGGAAACGGGCTATCAGGTCATAACCTGCGCTAAGTACATCAACAATTTTACCTTTACCTTCGTCGCCCCACTGGAGGCCTAATAATACGTCAACAGCCATTAAATGATATGTTTTCTTATAACAAGTTTTAAAATGATTCTTTTTTTAGAGATACGGTTTATTGTGCTTTTCTATCGCAGAAACCGTCGCGCAGTTTACTGCAGTTACCGTATAAATTTAAAGAGTGGTGCTTAATATCAAATTTCAGAATATCGCCCATCATGCTCTGGATCTGCTGAATACGCGGATCACAAAACTCGACTACCTTACCGCAATCGATACATATAATATGATCGTGCTGCTTGTAACCGTACGATTTCTCAAACTGGGCCATATTTTTGCCAAACTGGTGTTTCGTCACCAGGTCGCACGATACCAAAAGTTCAAGCGTGTTGTATACCGTGGCGCGGCTCACCCGGTATTTTTTGTTCTTCATGTGGATGTATAACGATTCCACATCAAAATGGTCGGTTCTTGAGTAGATCTCTTCCAATATGGCAAAGCGCTCGGGCGTTTTCCTGAGGCTTTTGTTTTCGAGGTAAGCCTCAAAAATCTTTTTTACCAATGCAATGGTTTCCTGTACAGGCATAATGTTAAATTAACCCTCCAAAGGTATTAATTATTTTAGTTTTTAGTTGATTGTGTTGATTAAGTTGATTTTGTTAATAAAGTAGTTAGGCGATTGACTAATTAAAATGAGATGAAAATTATAAATGATAATAACCACTTACACAATCAATCTACTCAACCACTCACTTCCTCAAGACGCTTTCTCCACCACCGAATCAAACCTTACTACTGAGGTGATACCCTTTATCTGCAATATCTTTTTGATCAGGTTATCCAGGTGTTCGGTATCATTTACGTAGATCATTATTGATCCTTCGAAGATGCCGTTATCGCTATCAACTGTAATAGAACGGATATTTACCTTAAAATCGTTTGAGATAACCGTGGTAAGTTTGTTTATTAAACCTACCTCGTCTATCCCTCGGATGCGCAGGCCGGTTAAAAATGCAAGTTCCAGCTGTTTGGTCCATTTGGCTTTTACAATGCGATACCCGTAGTTGGCCATTAGTTTGGCGGCATTAGGGCAGTTGGTGCGGTGAATTTTGATACCATCACTTACCGTAACAAAACCAAATACATCATCACCGGGGATAGGGTTACAGCAGTTGGCCAGCTTGTAATCTATCTTTTGCAGGTCTTCGCCAAACAGCAGTACGTCGCTGTCTTTAGTTTTTATACTGCGTACGAGGCTTTGCAGTTGCTCCGTCTCAATTTTATCCTGTGGTTTGTTCTCAATTACTTTTTCGGATGCCTGGTATTCTTTCAGGTCCTTCATATCTATCAGGCCCCTGGCTACATTGTAGAACAGGTCCTGCGTAGATGCGAGCTTAAAAAAGTAACTTAGCTTATGAATGTTCTCTGAGTTATAAGTGATCTTTAGCGATTTTAACTTACGCTCCAGTATCTCCTTACCATCCTCGGCAATGCGGCGTTTCTCTTCTTTTAATGCCGATTTTATTTTAGCTTTTGCCTTTGCGGTAACCACAAAGCTCAGCCAATCTTCCTTTGGAGTTTGCTTGCCCGAGGTGATGATCTCCACCTGGTCGCCGTTTTGCAGTTTGTAGCTTAGCGGTACCAGTTTGTGGTTCACTTTGGCACCAATACAGCTTGCGCCCACATCGGTATGGATCTCGAAGGCGAAATCCAGCGCGGTTGCGTTCAGCGGTAATTGTATCAGTGCGCCTTTGGGGGTGAAGATGAAGATCTCATCGCTGAAGAGGTTCATCTTAAAATCATCCAGGAAGTCTAAAGCGTTAGAATCCGGGTTCTTCAGCATATCGCGCACCTTCTGCACCCAAAGGTCCAGCCCGCTATCGGTAGATGATTCTTTATATTTCCAGTGCGCCGCGAAACCCTTCTCGGCAATCTCGTTCATGCGTTTGGTGCGGATCTGCACCTCTACCCATTGCCCGCGGGGGCCCATAACCGTAGTATGCAAGCTTTCGTAACCGTTGGCTTTGGGCGACGAGATCCAGTCGCGCAGCCTGTCGGGGTTAGGGCGGTACAGGTCGGTTATAATAGAGTAGGCTTTCCAGCAGTCGGCTTTTTCATTCTCCGGTGTGCTATCCAGAATGATCCTGATGGCGAAAAGATCGTACACCTCCTCAAAGGGGATCGATTTCTTCTTCATTTTATTCCAGATGGAGTGGATAGATTTTGGCCTGCCAAAAATATCTGCATGCAGATCTTGCGCCTCAACCACTTTTTTAACCGGCTCCACAAAATCGCGGATGAATTTCTCGCGCTCGGCCTTTTTCTCGTTAAGCTTAGCTTTAATAAAAGAATAAGTTTCGCGCTCCATGTATTTCATGGATAGGTCCTCTAATTCTGACTTTATGGCATATAAGCCTAAACGGTGAGCCAAAGGGGCATACAGGTATACCGTTTCTGATGATAGTTTAAGCTGCTTATCGCGCGGCATAAACTCCATAGTGCGCATATTGTGCAGTCTATCGGCCAGTTTTATCAAAATCACCCTCACATCATCGGCCAGGGTAAGCAGCATCTTGCGGAAATTCTCGGCCTGCAGCGAGCTGTTGGTATCAAATACGCCCGAAATTTTGGTTAAGCCATCAATAATTTTGGCCACTTTTTTACCAAATTCCAGCTCAATTTCTTCCAGCGTAACATCAGTGTCTTCCACCACATCGTGCAGCAGCGCGCATACAATCGAGGTAGTGCCCAGGCCTATCTCCTCGGCGGCAATTTGGGCTACGGCAATAGGGTGGTATATATAAGGTTCGCCGCTTTTACGGCGCATATCTTTGTGGCTCTCCAGGGCCATATCAAACGCCTTGCGTATCATGCGTTTATCGCCCTTTTGCAGGGTAGATTTACTTGCACGCAGCAATGCACGGTAGCGTTTTAGTATCTCCGTTTTTTCGGCTTCCAGGTCAATCACTAAATCTTTCATGTATCAGTGTTAGTACTATATAATATCATCAACTTGCAACAATAATTATTATTGCCGGTTGTTATAAAATAACCAAATAAAATGCGTTAATTTTGTGTCAAGTAAAAATATGAAAATTATTGCGTTTATGCTTGTGTTTTGTTGCATGTGGGGTGGCCTAAAGGCGCAGGATGAAAAACCTGCCCCACCGGTAATTCTTGGCAAAAATGATACCGTTAAAACTTACATGACAAAGTTAGACGGTGAATTAGTGCCCTGGATTGTTATACCCGAGGTGCGCATTGTAGATACACGTATTTTTGCCAGCACACAGGACCGGGCTAAATTTTACCGCCTGCGCTATAATGTAATGAAGGTGCTGCCTTATGCCCATTTTGCCGGGCAACGCTACCGCCAGCTGCAGCGCGACCTGGCCATGACGGGCGACCGCAAAAAACAAAAAGAATTAATGAAAGCCTGCGAAGGAGAAATAAAGGCGATCTTCAATAAAGAAATTAAGGACCTGACGATAACACAGGGCGAGGTATTGATAAAACTGATAAACCGCGAGACTGGCAACACCAGCTTTGCCATGGTAAAAGAACTTAAGGGCGGCTTTAACGCCTTTGTATTTCAATCTGTAGCCCGCATTTTTGGGCACGACCTGAAAGAGACCTATGACCGTGAAGAGCAGCGCGATATTGAAGCGATACTGCAAGCCACTGGTTATAACTCTACTTATAATTAATGGATAAAAAAAACATCTACCAGTTTAACATCCAAAAGTTAAACGGCGACGAACTTACCCTCGATAAATACAAAGATAAAGTACTGCTGATAGTAAACACCGCTTCGCAATGTGGCTTTACGCCGCAACTGAAAGATCTGGTGGCTTTAAAAAGCGAATTTGGCGACCAGGATTTTGAGATCCTGGCGTTCCCTTCAAACGATTTTGGCGGGCAGGAGCCACTGGAAGGCCAGGCTATAGAGCAGTTCTGCAGCAATTACGGCAACAATTTCCCTGTGTTTGATAAGATTAGGGTACGTGGCCCGTATGCCAATCCTTTATATAAATTTTTAAGCGATAAAAAAGAGAACGGCGTTTTAAACTCCGTTCCGCGCTGGAATTTTCATAAATTTTTAATAGACCGTACAGGCAGGGTTGTAGATTTTTTTTACCCGTTTACAAAACCTACTTCTTCCAAGATCCGGAAAAAGATCCAGCGCCTGCTCTCGGCTGATAAACAGCTATAAATTTTATGTTGAAATTAGATATATTAGTTTTACCTGTACACCCCGATGATGCCGAACTTGGCTGCGCAGGGGTAATATTAAAACACCTGGCCATGGGCCACAAGGTAGGCATTGCCGATCTTACCCGTGGCGAACTGGGTACCCGTGGCTCTGCCGACATCCGCGATAAGGAGGCTGCCAAAGCCGCCGAAATATTAGGTTTAACGGTACGCGAAAACCTTTGCCTGCCCGATGGCTTTTTTGAAAATACCAAAGAATACCAGCTGAGTGTGATACAGGTGATCCGCAAGTATCAGCCGGAAATCATCATCACCAACGCCTACCACGACCGCCACCCCGACCATGGCCGGGCAAACGAACTGGTAGAAGCCGCCACATTTTTATCGGGCCTGCGCCGGATAGAAACCTTTGAGAACGGCGAGCTGCAGGAAGCATGGCGCCCAACACAGTTGCTGCACTTTATACAGGACAGGTACATTAAACCCGATATTATTGTAGACGTTACCGAATACTGGGATAAGAAAATAGAAAGCGTTTACGCCTATGGCTCGCAGTTTTACAACACCGACTGGAACGAGGATGAGCCCCAAACCTACATTTCATCGCCCGATTTTATTGAGCAGATAAACGGCCGCGGCCGCGAGTTTGGCAAAAGCATCAACACCAAATACGGTGAAGGCTTTACTTCAAGAAAGATATTGGGGGTTGATAACTTATTTGATTTGAGGTAGAAAAGCGTTAGGTAAACCCACACGTTTGATATTGTATATCAAAATATTACTTAACAAAAAGGCCCGCCAAAAGTGGCCGTTGCGCAACCCGGCTTTAAATGGCTGAATAATTCAATTTGCACAGCAAATGGTTATTCAGCCATTTTTTTAAGGATGATTTTGAAAGAGTTTATTAGGGTTTCTATCTTTTTGATCCAAGCCAATGATCTGTCCTTAAGATTGCCAGAGCGATTCCCTGGGAGTTTTCTTGTTCTCTTTCTGACTTTTGTTGTTATCCCATTGATCAACTTTTTAAG